>CENX01003741.1_pt1 | contig 11633 bp, 9 predicted proteins | sample 361321 | NCBI WGS metagenome assembly CENX01 (sample SAMEA2619678, study PRJEB7988) | marine metagenome | isolation source: saline water (ENVO:00002010), including | reverse complement strand
TTTTTAGCTCGCCAGTCTGGCTCAATATTTTTAGTCATCTGGATCAGTCTGATTTCTGGCATATCTTGCTGCGGAACCTCGTTCTATAGCCGCCGCAGTCAACCTATCAACATTGATATCATGTCTTAGCATTTCAAGAAAGCGCAGTTCTTCCTGGGTGGCTATACCATTTACCGCAACTACGTCACAAGCCAGAGCGTATGCGGTGGCACATAAAGAACTAGGTAGTGATTGGCGTATAATCTCTACCGCAGCATCTAAACCATCCTCTTCGGTTAGTAAGTCAGTGCAGGCCCCAGCAATCTCATTAAATTTAGTGCTGTCAAAACCCTCGAAAACAGGTAGCCCATTTATTATAGTCTTGATGGTATTGATTTCATCGTTCGCAAGGTCACCGTCTGCGGCGGCGCTAAGGACCATAGAATATATTATGGCTGCTTGAGGGCTGATCATATTTTATCCATTCTTTTGAACTAGGCGCATATAGATAATAGTTGTTTATAACTGATTGTTTTAAAGACAAAAATATAATTACGACGTTATTATAGAACTAACCCCATTACCAAAAAATTAAAATGATTTATATGTTTTCAATTTCATTGGAGTATTGTTAACCTCAGGGTAATAGGCGAATAGGTTTAATGATAATTTAAGGATGCTGTTATGAACTATCCAAATGATCCAATGGCAGAAGGCGGAATCGCCGTATTTGCAGAAAAATTAAGGACAGGGGGTTTAACAATCAGTGGTGTTACTCGAGCTTACCTGGATCGGATTGAAGCATTGGATAGTAAACTTGGGGCATTTCAATACGTAGCCAAAAATGAAGCTATGGCCGCTGCTGAGGCTTTGGACAAACTATTAGCTGCGGGTACCGATCTTGGACCGTTAATGGGCGTCCCTATTGGTATAAAGGATATTTACGCCGTAGAAGATATGCCTATTACAAATGGCTCATTATTCGATGCGGCTAATATCACAGGCCCAGAGGGACGGTTTGTAACAGGATTGAAACAAGCGGGCTGTATTATTTTGGGAAAAACAAAGACAGTTGAATTTGCTCTCGGTGCCACAGGAGTGAATGAAGCTAGGGGGACTCCGTGGAATCCTTGGGACCTCTCTTCACATCGTACTCCGGGAGGATCATCAAGTGGTTCGGGTGTCGCAACAGCGGCTGGGTTATGCGCTTTCGCAATGGGATCAGATACTGGCGGATCGGTCAGGATACCAGCTTGCTTCAACGGTATATTTGGCCACAAAACTTCTATTGGACTTCTGCCCACTGATGGTGTTTTCCCACTTTCCCCAACACTCGATACTTTAGGGCCCCTGACCCGAACAGCTGCAGATGCAGCAATTATTCATGCAATAATGACGGATAGCGATATCCCATTAGCTAAACCACTAAAAGGATTGAGATTAGGCAAACCGACTACTTTCTTTTTTGATGATCTAGAACCAGAAGTTGCTTCCTGTATGGAATTGGCTCTGCAATCCCTTAAAGAAGCAGGAGTGGAAATTGTTGATATAGAAATTCCTGATCCTAATGAGCGAGATTGGGTGTTCCCGGCTATAGCTCCTCCTGAATTTTTAGCCGCAATAGGTGAAAATGATTTTCAGCAGGCTCTACCAAATATGGATCCAGTGACTGGCGCTAGGGCAAAAAAGGGATTGGATATTACTGGCGTTGAGCATGCAGCTGCAGTCATAAGACATAATCAGCTGGCCGATTTGGCCGACGATGCCTTTGAAGGATTAGATGGTTGGGTCTCTCCAACCTGTACATTTTTACCCATGCCTATAGCAGATTTGTCAGAGGCGGGTGCAGCAGCCAAATCAGCGCAAGCATCTCGTAATACACAACCGGGTAATATTTTTAAACTTTGCGCTATAACAACTCCAGTACATCAATTTGGTTCACCGCTTCCGGTAGGCCTACAGGTAATGTGTCGAAGAGGTTTCGACACTCAGGCCCTATCTATTGGCTTGGCACTTGAGGCGCATTTTGGGCAGGTTGCAAAACCGGACCTATCTTCCATCTAAAAACGTTAGACATATTATTAAATATCGTTGATGCCATGAGGAAAACGAAAGTGATGGAAAGTGAAGAATATGATTATATAATTATTGGAGCGGGATCTGCTGGTTGTACATTAGCTAACCGCTTGACAGAGGATCAATCTACTAAGGTTTTACTTCTGGAGGCAGGAGGTAAAGATAGAAACCCGTGGATACATATCCCTGTAGGATATGTAAAAACGCTCGATATGCCCAGTCTAAACTGGCGGTTTGAAACCGAACCTGAGACAAATACGTATAACCGAGCAATCCCTATCCCACGAGGTAAAGTTTTAGGGGGTTCCAGCTCAATAAACGGCATGGTTTATGTTCGAGGGCAACCGCTAGATTATGATACATGGTCACAACTTGGTAATCGCGGTTGGTCCTATGACTCTGTGTTACCATATTTTAAGAAATCTGAAAATTATGAGAGCTCGGATAGTCCCTGGCGAGGTCAGGGTGGCCCATTGAATACCTCTGAAGGGCTTGAGCGTGCAGAACTCCTTGATGCCATAATGGATGCTGCTGAAGAAACCGGCTATCCAAAAAACCCAGATTATAATAGTGGGGATCAAGAGGGTTTTGGTTACTTCCAAGTTACGCAAAAAAATGGCCGACGCTGGTCCACGGCTAAAGCATTTTTAGAACCTGCTTTGAAGCGGTCAAATCTCCGCTTAGAGATTAATGCACATACATTAAAAATACTGACTAAGAATAAAACTGCTACAGGGGTTATGTTTCAACAATCTGGACAAATGAAAACTGTTAGAGCAAGCAGGGAGGTTATAATCTCTGCTGGTGCCGTTCAATCGCCTCAGATTTTGGAACTTTCTGGTATTGGAGATCCAAAAATTTTAAAAGAAAAAGGTATCGATGTTACCTTCCCTCTTCCTGGTGTGGGAGAAAACTATCAAGACCATTATATTGTAAGACAGACGTGGAAAATCAAAAAAAGAATAACCCTTAATGAACAAACCAAAGGATTGTTTCTTGCTAAAGAATTACTCAAATACGCTTTTAGTCGAAAGGGTATTATGACGTTCCCAGGAGGAATTTTGTCTGGTTATGTTAGTACAAGACCAGAAGTGTCGACGCCGGATATTCAATATACGATTGTGCATGCTAGTTTCAAAGATGTAAAAAAACGCATTTTTGATAATCATCCGGGGATGACGATCGCTCCATGTCAGTTACGCCCAGACTCTAGAGGTTCAATTCATATAAAATCTTCCGATCCATTTGCAGCTCCTGCTATAAAAGGTAACTTTTTAGCGGAAGAGAATGATCGTCGTACAATAGTTGATGGAATGAAAATAGCCCGGAAAATTGTAGCGGCCCCGGCTCTCCAGTACTATGCAGATGAGGAAATAGAGCCAGGTATAAATGTAAACTCTGATGATGAATGGTTGGATTTCGCCAGAGCAAAAGGTAACACTGTCTATCATCCAGTAGGAACCTGCAAAATGGGAAGCGACCCCATGTCTGTGGTAGACGATCGTTTGCGTGTTGTAGGGATAAATCGTCTACGGGTTGTTGACGCTTCTATAATGCCAACACTCGTCTCTGGTAATACTAATGCCCCCACTATTATGATAGCGGAAAAAGCGGCTGATATGATTAAGGAAGATTCGAAAAAATAGACATGGAACTAAGTTACAATGGTGTATTGCTACTAATTGGTAAATATGTGTTTCCAGGAGAATTATTATGCTCTCATTATCAAAACGGTTAGCATCTGCTCGTTTGAATGGTGCCTTGGTTACTGTTGAACCAAATGAGGAGCCTAAGAGTTTGCAAGAGGCTTACCAAGTCCAAAAAGAAGTAAATAGTCTTCTAAGTCCATCTTCAAATGCGTGGAAGGTTGGTTCTACATCGGAAGAGGCGCAGCTTAAATTGGGAACAACGGAGCCGGGCGCAGCTAGGGTGCCGGAACAATTTAAATTCAGGGATGGCGATAAGATTCCTGTTTTCTCCTCGCATGACCTCTGGGTAGAAGGGGAGTTTGCAATAAGTATAGGAAAGGACCTTCCTCCAAGAGAACAACCATATATTTACGAGGAAGTTTATTCTGCTATTGACGGGGTTGCCCCGTCCCTTGAGTTTGTGGGCTCTAGATTGAAAAATGGCTTGGCTGGAAGTGGAAGGCTATCTGTAACGGCCGATGGTGGCGCAAACGTTGCGCTCTGCGTTGGTCAAGTAGTTCATGATTGGGCAGATGTCGACTTACCTACTCAACGGGTGAGTTTGACGCTTAACGGCACTGAAGTGGCTTCAGGTGTAGGGAGTAACGCATTGGAAGGTCCGATCAACGTAGTGCTCTGGCTCGCTAACCATAAGCGGGTCTCCCAGGGGCTATTTGCTGGAGAAATTATTTCCACAGGAACCTGCACTGGGCTCACTAAGGTCGCCCCAGGTGACCGGGTTAGAGCAGAATTTGGGCCTATCGGTAGCATAAATACATGGCTCGTTGACCAAGGCATTGATTAGAATCTGGTGAATAAGGACTTATTTCAACGCTTTTTTCTATGACTTAAGGAAATTTTTAATGTCTTTTATTGCATCTGCTAAACCACAACGAATAATGGTTGCATCTTTTGGAAATGCATCAAGAAGCCGGCTAGGCATTCCAGGGTCGAGAAGAACAAAAACCCCTTTGTCGGATGCGGTGCGAATTAATCTTCCGAATGCTTGTGTGAGTTTCATTCTTGTAAGCATATCGGTATAAACGTTTCGTCCAAACGACTCCTGTCGGGCTTTAGTTAAAATAGTAGGCCTAGGCCAGGGAACCTTGTCGAATACGATAAGTCGGAGTGACTTGCCTGGAATATCTACCCCGTCTCGAGCCGCATTTGTACCAAGTAGAGAGGAGTTTTCCTCCAGGCGAAAAATATCAATTAATGTTGCTAGGCTTAAGCCATCTACATGTTGGGAATACAATTTTAATCCTGACTGATCCAAAGGATGTAATATTCTATTATGGACTGCGCGCAGCCTCTGAATCGCTGTAAATAGACCCAATGCACCGCCATTAGAGGCTATAAATAACTCTCTATATGCAGAAGCAACTTGATCCACATCATTTTTATTCACATCATTTATAATTAAAATACGGGTTTGTTCCCCGTAATCAAACGGAGACTCTACGTCGACTTGTGCGAGGTTACTTCGCATATGGTTCACGCCGGTTCGTTTTTTTGTGATAACCCAGTTGTTATCAGGATTTGTGCCGACATCCTTTAATGTGGCAGATGTTATGACTATTCCATGTGCGCGAGAAAATACTTTGTCGTTTAACGGTATTGTTGGGTCCAACCAGTGTCTTTTCATGCCTACATCTATATCACGTCCCTGAGCACGTTCGATCTCCAACCAATCAATAAACTCGCCTGTTTGACCTTCGTTTACCGTTTTTAACATAGATTGCCATGTTTTAATCGTTAGATATGCTCTTTGTGTTAACGACCTAATTGTCGATTCGATTTTTAACCGAATGGGTGTTTCAAGTGTTTCAGCTTTTTCGTCGAGCATGGTTTTTAAAATTGAACAAAATACTTGCACAGGACTAGCCATTTTTTCTAAACTTTTATAAAATATTTCTGCAGTTTCGATTAAGAGTTCGGTGGCAGGATAAATATTTGTTTCCAATGAATAGATATTGTTTAAGTTTCCAGTCCTAGCTTCTAGTTGTTGCTTGATGGCTGAAAAAAAAGTTTCGCTTGGTCCAATAGGTTGGTTATCTTTTAGTCGGTTTAGCCAACCATCACGTGGCAAAATTTGTGCGGCAGAGAGGAGTTGGTTTAGTGCTTTGTTTGCCTCTTGATTCTCGGTGATAAGATCTTCTACTCGCTTTTTCAATCCTCTGCTACGACCAAGGTTTCGGGTCTCAGCCCCCAATAACCAGCGCCGAAGATCAAAAGCTTCCGCTCCACTTAAGTATGTTGAGAAGACGGAGTCAGCAGCCTCGAATAGGTGGTGACCTTCGTCAAAAATATATCTCGTGGGCTGATGGATGTTGGTTTCTTCTGCCAAGACGGATTGAATTAATACCAAGGCGTGGTTAGCGATCACTATTTCGGCACGTCGTGAGTTTCGAATGGATTTTTCGATAAAACATTTATGATAGTGAGAACAAGCTGAATAAATACACTCCCCTCTGCGATCTGCTAGCCCGGTAGTGCGACCTTGGCCAAGTAAATCAGCAAGCCAAGATGGGAAATCAGCACCCATTAAATCTCCATCCCGAGTTTTAGAGGCCCAGCGAGCTATTAAACCAAGTGCTACGCCGTATTGTGGCATTGAAAGGAGTTGTCGAGAGGCCTCCTCTAGGTTAAGCAGACACAAATAATTCTCTCGTCCTTTACGGATGGCTATTTTAGTCGATTTCCGAATAGGCTCGGGATACAGACGATTTAGCTCATTATCGACCTGATGCTGCAGATTTCGGGTGTAGGTAGATACCCATACTGAACCACCATTTTTATTCGCCCAGATAGACGATGGTGCTAAATACCCCAGAGTTTTTCCCACTCCCGTTCCAGCATGAGCTAAAACAATGTGCGGAATATCCTTTTTATCCCGGGGTTCAAATGCAGGCAGAATCTTTGAGGTATATTCAATTTGACCAGGTCGGATTTCTGAAAAATCACTCAACATCTTATTTAAACGGTTAATAGACTCATCTTTAGTAATTGGTAAACTTGTGGCTGGAGGTTCGGGTGCATGCTCGGACCATTCGGATAGATCGTCCCATATATTCAGAGAATTCGCTTTGAGAGTGGAGCTCTTTTTTGGATTTGCTCCTAATACTTCTGAGACTATCGGGGCCCAAACCCAACCGCAATTACCCATCAACTCTGCTATTGAAATTACTTTCTCTTTATTTGCACAAAAGTGAAGTTCTTTTAATAATGTTTCGGCTGCGTCCAGTAAAACTAGCGCTGTATCAAATCTATTTTCTGGAATGGGCAGGTTCAATGCCCCCGCTATCCCGTGAGGGGTAGGGACGCAGAATTCAGCCGGTTTTGCAAACGCAAAAAGTTCTAGGATGTCAAAACATAAAAAAGGTTTGCATTTGAGCCGGAATGTTGTTGCTTTCGAATTACAAAGTAATGGGGGATGTTCATTAATCTTTCCCAAAGAGTTGTTGTGAGAAATTCTTTCAATCTCTCCATCTTTAGAAATCCATATACTATCTTCTGCTTCAGTTAGCAGTGTTGGGGGTGGCCAGTTTAGATTTGTTAGCTCATTATTTTGATCCATACCCAAGTTGGGGTATTCGTAAATCTTTTCCATGTCAATAAGAGCAATAAGTTTGTTGATCAGTTTTGGTAACTCGTTACAGTTTTTATTCTGTTATAGGCCCACTTTTACTCTGATTCTGGGACTGGATTAAAATTTCAAATTACTTAACTGTGTAGCATATGGATATAAATGATAAAAAAATAGCCACCCAATTACAAAAAAATGCTCAAATAACGCATAGGGAAATAGGTATTGAAATCGATTTGCCTACGTCGACTGTGAACGACCGCGTTCGTCATCTAATTAAAAACGGGACCATAAAGCATGTCATAAAAGTGAACCCTATAGAAGCAAAGCTTGTTATCCTTGCTTATATCTCTGTACTAATAGATTGGTCTGAGTCAAAAGAAAACTTCGGACTAGCAGTGAGAAATATACCAGAAGTCATTGAATGTCACAGCGTGACCGGTGATTGGTCTTATCTTCTAAAAGTTAGAGCGAGAGATAATACACATCTTGAAGACATCATCTCTAATCAAATTAAAGCCTTCCCTGGGGTGACACGCAGCGAAACAATATTTGTTTTGGATACTGTAAAAGAGACTGCAGAATTACCCTTAGATCTTTTGGACTAGCGTCATTAACCAAAGGAAAATTACTCAATCATGTAGCGACGCCCTAAAAAAGAGGTTGGAATTTACATTTTGTTAATTTGCCCTAAATTCGTGTTATGAACTATTTGAGTGTTGTGGAGAGAAAATGTTAATAAAACGTGGGCGAGAATGGGAAATAAATCAGCGTGAAGTCACAGATGAGGTGCTTTTTTTAAATCGCCGTAGTTTTATTAAATCAATTACAGCGGGGGCAATTTTAGCTCCCAGTATGGTTGGATTTGGTTCAAGTGCGAACGCCAAAAAGAAAAAGATGGAAATTGATCCAACCGCCTCTCTCTATCCAGTAAGACGGAACAACCGTTATAAGGTTAAAAGAGCAATAAGTGATGAATACGATGCTACGACTTATAATAATTTTTATGAATTTGGGTCGCACAAGAGTATTTACAGGGCAGCGGAGGCCCTAAAAACAAGGCCTTGGACGATCAGTATTGATGGGCTGGTTGAAAAAAAACAGCGTATAGATTTCGATACACTTATCAATAGTATGCCATTGGAGGAAAGGGTCTATCGACATAGATGCGTTGAAGCATGGTCAATGATTGTTCCCTGGACTGGTTTTCCGCTTGCGAGTTTGATGGCATTGGCCAAACCGCTTTCTAGTGCAAAATTCCTCCTAATGGAAACAACAATGGATCCTGAAACGATGCCTGGTCAAAAGCAGCACTGGTACCCATGGCCTTATTCGGAAGGCTTGACCATTGAAGAAGCGAAAAACGAGCTCTCTTTTCTGGTAACCGGTGTTTATGGTAAGCCGCTACCTAACCAAATGGGAGCACCACTGAGGCTTGCAGTTCCCTGGAAATATGGATTCAAATCTATAAAATCGATCACAAGGTTTAGCTTTACCGACAATCGGCCAGTTTCCTTTTGGGAGCGCATACAGCCGAAAGAATACGGGTTCTGGGCAAACGTAAACCCGGAGGTGAGCCACCCACGGTGGAGCCAAGCGACAGAAAGAACCCTTTCTGGGCCTAGAGTGCCTACGCAATTATACAATGGATACACGGAGTTTGTGGCAGATATCTATAAAAACTTGAGTAATGAGAAGTTATTTATGTGAAACTCATGTAATTTAAAACTTATATCTTGGCAATTTACCTAAACATTTTATGATCGCTTGGTTTTCTTTAACCAGGCGTTTGCCCATAGTCTTCCAAAAAAATTTATCCCGATTGATTTTTCTGGCTCTTTTGACATTGCCATCGGTTGATGACTCAAAGGGATTTATACCGTCATTTATTTGGCGCAACATAATCTGGTTTTTTCTCATCGACTTTTGGAATGACGTAGAGGTATTTTTTAAAATTGTTTTCTTATGGAAAAGAAGATAAGCAATATCCCAATTAGATAGCTTACAGGTTTTAGGATCTAAACGAACTGTTTCTATACCAAGAAAAAACTTGGTAATCAGAAAAATAACGAGCGAACTTGCAATCACAATTTTTCCAGTGCGTCCAAATAGCTTTCTGTATGGTAACTCAAGTATTTTATCTAATAATTTAGGCTTATCAGTTTTTGGTTTGACGGCCATTATTTCAGGGTTTCACTTTCAGAGTAAAATATATTGATTAAGTAATAACTCATACACCCCCATGGATAAAAAGTCTTCCTTTCTATTTTTTTAGATACAAAATTTTGTTTTTGACAGAATCAATCATCTGATTGAGTTGTGGTAAACATATTATAATGGTTGGTAGTATTTTAGTGCATTATCATGGAATAACGCCGACTGATCTTTGATTGAAAAACTTGAGGCTATATTCTTAAAATTCTGAAAGATTGTGTCGAAACTGTCACACAATCCATCTACAGGAAAGTTAGATGCAAACATACATCGTTCTACTCCAAATGCAACAATTGCATCCCTAATTATGCGATTGTTTTCTTGGGGGTTCCATTGATGACCAGATATCCCTATGCCGGATAATTTAATTGCAGTGTTTGGTTGGAAAGCAAATTCTTGAATAGCAGATCGCCACCTATCGAGGCCCTTTGGAGTTCTGTCGGAAGGGAGCCCTGTATGATTCAAAATAATAAGTGTGTCTGGAAAATCTCGCGCTAACATTGCGGCTTCGCCAAGATGCCACCAAGGTGTCTGCAGGTCATAATGTAATTTGTGTTTAAGTAAATTTTTATAACCATTCCTAAAATTTGGATCCCCCATTGATCCGGGAAGATTAGGTTTAAAATCCGCAAATGATGTGCACGATTTTGGTTTTTGGCGGACCGATCTGCTTATGGGGAATTGTTTGTGATCACCGAGTACTTGATCTACGTTATCATTTTCAAACCAAATCTGGCCAACTAGCGCGTTTGGAAAACCATATTTTTCGTAATAGTTTTGGACCCAAGTCGTTTCGCCTATGGGGTCCGCAGAATCCCATTCGGTTTCTACATAAATACTTTTTACAATTTGATGATTGCCCCAGTCATTTTTGTAATCTTCCAAAAGATAATTTTTACAGATTTTTGAATAGTCTCCATACCTAAAACCCTTAATATTTTGTCGTCCGTCTAGCCACGGATGTTTCTTTAGGGACAGATCCCAGAAATGATGATGCGCATCTATGATGGGGGGTATTGTCATTGGTCAAAAGCCCTATTGAAAAATTCATTGTTATTCCAGTGCGATAAAGTAGTGTTACAGAATTTACATATAAAAATATAGGCAACTTATTAAGTCATCCTTAATAGATGAAATTGCGTTGTATTATAGATCATTTAAAAGTCTCTTTCATTTTGAATAATGAGTTTGCTTTAGGTTTTAGAAGTCTGGTAGATTCCCGACTTCAGTCTTAAGGGAGAATGTATTTCAATGAATGGCGCAGAATCACTAGTTCGCACTTTAGTTAAATCGGGTGTAGAGATTTGTTTCACAAACCCTGGCACTTCGGAGATGCACTTCGTTGCCGCATTAGATCACGTCGATGGAATGCGCTGTGTGCTCGGCCTGTTTGAAGGAGTAGTGACTGGCATGGCTGATGGATATGGCCGAATGGCGGATAAGCCGGCATCGACACTTCTGCATCTTGGGCCTGGGCTTGGTAATGGACTTGCTAATCTTCACAACGCAAAAAAAGCAAACACACCTATCGTAAATATAGTAGGCGAACATGCCACATATCATATCGAATACGATGCACCATTGACCGCTGATATTGAGGGAATAGCTGCCCCTGTTTCCGGGTGGGTTAAGACTTCTCAATCGTCAAAGGATGTCGCATTAGATGGAGCGAATGCAGTAGCCGCCGCTAAAACTGGGGCTGGCCAAATTGCAACATTAATCCTACCCGCGAATACGGCTTGGGATGAAGCGGTATCCGACGCAAGTCCGATGACCGTTCAAGATAGACCGCAGGTTTCAAGAGATGTAATTACGAAAGTCGCCGCTGCCCTGATGTCTGATGGTGAAACGTTGATCCATATGACTGGAAGAGCGCTGCGCCAGGATACGCTAGAGCTACTAGGAAAAATACAAGCTAAAACAGGCTGTAGACTCTCCTGTATGACAGCCAATGGGCGTTGGCAGCGAGGGGCAGGTCGAGTAGCCATTGAACGTATTCAATATCCAGTGGATGTGGCATTGAAACAATTAGAGAGTGTTAATGATATTATTCTGCTTGGGACAAAAACCCCGGTAGCCTTTTTTGCTTA
>CENX01212501.1_pt1 | contig 11638 bp, 9 predicted proteins | sample 361321 | NCBI WGS metagenome assembly CENX01 (sample SAMEA2619678, study PRJEB7988) | marine metagenome | isolation source: saline water (ENVO:00002010), including | reverse complement strand
CTAGCAATAGCATAACATAAATTTTGATGAGATCCAATAGGTGTTAACTGAACTGTAATAGTCCTATCATCTACAAGATCTTTCCAATAGTAAGGGAGTTCTATCTCATTAGTTCCTTGTAACTCTCCTCTAAAATATACACCTATCTCAGGCCCTTCCAGACAAGAGTATCTCAACCTATGTGGGAACTCTTTACTTGGATGTGGTATATCAAAAAACTTAAATGGTGCAGCAACACTACCAAACTTACCAAAGGCTGCAGTTATGTTTGGAGTTCTTATCATTCCCCCAACAACCATTGCACCACCTATGGTTACACCAGCAGCGACGTTTAAACTTGCATTGATCGTGACTAAACCATTACAAACAGTAAGTCCATTATTTGTACTATTACCATTTGTTATACTCGTGGAGTTCCTAATTGTAGGAGCAAACTTAGTGCATAAGGCAAAGTAATTATTGAGTGTAAAGAAGTTGGTTATACCTGTCCTAAAAATAGAAATACCATCAACTTGTAGAGAAGTTGGTGCTGGAATATTCATAGGAGGGCCGATCATGACCGCAGCCTGTGGTATTCCAATGTTAGGAACTAATCCAAAGAAGCATGGTCCATTAGCAGAAACTGTGCCTGGAAATACTTTTGGTACGCCTGGTAAAAAAGAAGTATCTAATGCTCCTACAACAACTTTATCACCTATATTTTGTATAGAAGAGGTATGTGCCATTTAACCTAAGAAATCTTTGAATCTATCGCTGAATGAAAGAATCATTCCTAAGAAACCACCTTGTTTTGAATCTGTTTGAGTTCCAGATGAAAGTTCCACACCACCAGATTGATCTACGAAGTTACCACCCATACTCAATGTTTTCTTTCCTAAAACATTTGTAAGATTACCATCAAGGTCAATGATAGGAGCCTTAGTATAGATGTGTTTAGTTGCTTTTATGGTCATTTCACCATCAGCATCATTAGTGGCATGAAGTCTTATATTTCTTGCTCGTAACTCAATATCTCCATCTTGTGCTTCAATTAAGATATTACCATACTCAGCAGAGATTATCTTTGCAAAATCTCCTTCATCTACCTTTAATCCTACAGTTTCATAGGAACAACCATTTACAACTAACTTCTGTAAACCATCTTTATAAAAGGCAATACCTTGAATCTCGTCAGTCATTACTGAGTAATCAGTATATTTACCTTTCAAATCTCCATCAGGAATTTTTATCCCAGAAGTAACTCGGAAGCCTGGATAGGTTGAATGATACTCTTTAGTCTTAGGCGTTTGTTTGTCTATATTATCACTCATTTAGTATCCTCCGCCATAGCCACCGCCGCCTTGCGACCCTCCACCTGATCCCGAAGACCCGCCGCCACTAGGAGGAGTAGAAGGAGGAGTAGGAGGCTCTTGTTGAGGAGTTGTACTACTGGTTTCTGTAGTTGGAGTAGTTGTTTGAGGTGTTGTTGTAGTTGAACTAGTATCACTTGTGTTAGTTTCACTTGTGACAGTGGAGTCGGAAACATTGGCTTGTGGGGTCTGAGTATCAGTTGTTCTGGGTTGAGTATAAGTCACTGGCGCTGCCTGCCCTAAACTCTCTTCCTTCGTGTTATATATTACAGCATGAGGCTCATTTATATGAACTTTTCCTACCATTCTAACACCTGTTGATGGGTGAACGTGGAAGTCACCATAGTAGGGATTACCATTAACCCAACCAACTTGTGTCTTACCTAAACCATATACACAATCTATAACTTTAATGTAGAGATTTCCGCCAGCTTTAGCAGCATCTGGTGTAGGTATTCCTGTCCTACCGCCGCCAAATCCACCATCAATATTTGGAGCAGTTCCACTATCAGAAACAAAGTCAGGACTATAGGATATAACAGGAAGTAACTCCGCTCCTAATCCAGTTCTTGTGTTTATTGTGACATCTGGTACTACTTTATGTTTATCTTGACAATTTATATTATTGATTCCAGCAATAGATCCAGCTGGAGTTAAAACTAAATCGAATGTACATGCACCAACTTGTCCATTGTCTCCTGACGTATATCCAATTCCAGGCCTGTATGGAATCAAAGTGGTAACAATACCAACTGCTTCGCTTCCTATTCCAGAAACTCCTTTAGTGGTAAAGTTATAAGTATCTGTTCTACCTATACCAGCGAACTGGTTATCTGCCATATCTAAGAATGATCCTTCCGACATTGTAATAAAATAGTCAGTACCACCTCTTAGATCATTCTTAGGATCTATTCTGATGATTCTATCTGATAAAAATTCTATTCTATTACTCTTTACATTAATCCTTTCATGAACAACGTTGGTTAGTGATTCTGTTATGACTACCTCTCCCTTTCCTTTGACGATTGGTTCATTGAAAGTAACCGAAAGAGATACAGATGTCTGAACACCAACCGCATCATCAGCTGGAGTTGTGAATGTTATGAATGGATTTTCTTCATCAGTATCCTCTGTAACAGGATATTTTGGAGGGATAACATTTGTTGATGTACAATATCCAAATCCAGGCGATATCATATAAACATCTACAACTTTACCCTCATCATCTATAATTGCTTTCGCTCTTGCTCCACCACCATGTCTAGTCTTATCAATAATCGAGATTGTTGGTGTATCAGTATAATTTCTGCCTGGTTCAATAATCTCTAGTGTTAATATACTTCCATCTATTGAGGAAACAATAGGAATTAAAACTGCGGTCTTTGTTCCATTTCCAAGAACTTCTACTTTTGGAGGGATACACTCACTCCAAGTAAAGCCTGGCGGAACTGACATGGCCAAATCATCCTGAGTCTGAGGATTATTAGTTTTATTATTACAATCAAAGAACTCTACCGCTCCTCCACCCATCATACTAAGAAGAGAGAATCTCGCTCTTGCATCGTAAACTCCCGAACCAGATTCATTATCACCTGAGAAACCAGATGTATCAGCAAAGTTTTCTAATTTCTTCAATATTTCTACATTATCTAATACACTCTCCATGTCAGGAGATGGCAATTTAGATTTTCCATTTCCTTGTGTCCAATCATCATATTCCTTACATGTTAAACCAGTGCATGATAGGAATGATAATAACATATCAACATAACTGCTTATCTTCCCAAATAAACCAGCAACCTTTCCTAGTGAACCACTTAACCAATCTAATCCGTCTAGTATTGGTTTGAGCATTTTATTCACTGTGTCATATACACTTGCCAAAAGGTTTGCCACTGCCTGTTCAATAGCACAAACTGTTGGGTTTATCGCTTTACCAATCATATCTGTCAACATGTCCTTTATCAGGTCGAACAGATCGTTGAAACCAGTATCAAATAAACAGAAGATTATATCCAGAATCTTTTGTACAGCCTTGGAGATGAATGGTTTTTGTGGTTCTGGGACTATTAGTGCTTGTAGATTTCTAAATTGTTTTGATATAAAATTCATGACCTTTTCTCTAATAAGGTTCATGATCTTTTTCATTGCAGCACTTATCAACCTAGCAACCTTACCAGTTAGTCTCTTAATATCTTTTATTGTGTTCTGTGCTACATCAATATATTCTCCAGCAAACTCACTCAAAGAGTTTACAGTGGTTAGAAAACTACCTATCTTATGTGCTATGTCTCCTACAGCATCATCCTTACAACCATTGTTGAGTTTATGTGGACCTGTTTGTACATTACTAAAAGTCTGATCTATCTTTCTTTCTTTACTTACCCCTTCTCCACCCTCTTCTAGTTCGCCTGGTGAATTCTGTTGTTCTTTACCAACCTTGTTCTCGGTATTCTTTGTATTCTGATTAAAAGTTCTTACTTCATGTCCGAAGGTTGGGTCTATTGTAGTAGTGTAATCGTCCTGATCCCCACCAATTTCAGTATTTCCGTCTGGTGGCATTGTTGTTTGTCCACCTATTTTCCTACCACTAGCCACTCCAAAAGCATTTGCCTCTGTAGCGGCAATATCATCTACATTAGTAGGACCATATCCAGACTTCCTGTTTTGTCTTGCTAATGCACCGAATATAACTGGTTGTTGTGCTTCCTCACCATCCATAAAGAAACCAAAAACAGTTTCTCCCCCAACCATTCTTGAACTCTGACCAAAACAACCTTGACCAGCTCCAGAAGTCGCATCTACTAAGACATGAGCCCAAGGCAAATCTTCTTCAGGCAGTACTTCTGAGTCAAATGGATGATACCCTATTATTCTGACTTTACATCTGTATGCCCATCCAGCATCCGTATCGGTGGCTTCGTTACGCCAGACATCGGAATCAGCGACTCTGCCAATCCACCATACGAATCCATCTCGTCCAACAAAGTTGGTCTTTAAAAGGGCACTGTCCAGCATTAGTCGTCATAAACCAAGCATTCTGGTTCGTCTGGGTGCATATCACAAAATAGTTCTAGTGCATTGGGGTCATGATGATCGCCTGCTTTGATTTCATCTTTGTGATGATCTGCGTATGTTTCTAGTTCCTCTAGTTCTACCTTAGCATGTCTGCGTGCTGCAGGGCTTGCTAGGGGATCTTCTACGATCTTTTTATCTTTTTCTATGTGTTTTTCTATTGATTCCATAGTTTCTCCTATTGTATTCCATATGAATCTCGTATGAGATTTAGGGATGTTGTATTTGTCCCTTCATTTAACTCAAAGTGGTGTCTTAAAGCTCTAATGAGATAAAATCCACTGAGTTCTGTGTCAACTGTCTTACTTCCTCTTCCACCTGATTCCTCAGGTCCTACAGAGGGAACAACAATCTTTATCACTCTACCAACCCTTAGGCTGATGTTACATGGTATAACTATATTTAGTGACTGTTGGAAGAGCAATGAATACCTAGCAAAAGATTTTGCCATATCGGTATTATCTCTCCCCGAATCCACCACTTCATCATCAACTTTTGTTAATTCTGGATCCCACATTCCTGTGTCACCAATTCTTACCAAAACTCTTGAAGCAAATTTGGAAATATCCCCTTGTGGTATGGGAACATTGTCACCAGCAGTCTTTATGTTATCACCAATTTCTTCCTTTAGATTGAACAAATACGCATCTGCTTTCCATGTTAATGGATTATAGAAGTATGTCAAGTTACCATACATTCCAACTCTTAAATTTTTCTGTAGATTTGTAGTTTTGTCTGTATAATGTTTAATTATTTGCTTTTCATTCTCACTTCCATCTCTACTAATAGTGCTTGAAAATGTGTATGTTTCTACACCTCTTTCTTTTAATTCTTTGCTGTCTGTTGGATATTCTATCTGTGTTGCATCAACTAATCTATCAACAGATCTAAAGTTAAACCCTTTGTAATCTTCATAAAATACATATCCAGCAGTTCCCTTTGCTTCACTTCCAGCAGTTCCTTTAACTCCACTTGTGCTGGGAATGGCCTTAGGGCATAACCATGTAAGAGTGTGAAAAGGTTTTCTATTATTTCCCATGAATCCATATGAAGTTACTGTATCTTCAACTTCTACTATTCTATCAGGATCTACTTGAAGGACTTCTTCTAAGATAGTCTGTACATGTGTGCTGATGGGAACTCTTGGGTATCTAACTTGACATCTAGCAGTTTCATTCTTTAAATTTTCTAAAGTAGAACACCTTAAAGTAAATATCTCCTGTCCTTCTGTTTGTGTCAACCCTTCAATTCCAATAACATATAAAGGATTCTTATCCTCATCTCCAAAAGTTATATCACCATAAGAAGTTCCTATTACAAGATCTATTCTTTCATAACCTCTGATAGGAACTAAACTATACAGACCAGCTGTATTGGATATTTTTAAATTAACTGTTATGGATGGCGATAATAGATCCTCATAATAATCAAATGCTACAACCGATGCTGTAATATCAAGAGCATCAGTGCTATTCTTAGATCCATCATCAGATCCACCTTTTTTAAAAACAATCTCTTGCTCAGGTGTAATTATAACTTTTTTAAATTGTGTTTTTAAAATTGATGACATTAACTAGCACCTAAACTTTGAATTGTTAACTGAGAGATCATAGCATTTGTATCGGCTGGTAAGAATATAATATCCTGTATGCCAGAACCGCTAGGTGAAAATGCTTGTTGTAGAGGCATTTGTGGTTTTTCAACATTAGGAGGTATCATTACAATCGACTCTGATCCTTCCCCTCCTCCCATTGGAGAATCATAATCCATATACTGTTGAGGTATTGTCATCTTATCAACGATTGCATCAGGAGAAATTTCAGCAGATGACACATCACTCTTCACATTTTTATCTCTTAACTGAATAACTTTTGCAGCAGCTTCCACCTTAGTTATACTACCATCATTATTTGCATCTAAACCTTTATTTGCTTCATATCTTCCTTCAAATTTCTTACTAATCGCACCTTCACCAAAAAGAACGAAGTCATCTGGTTTACCCACAGCAACAGGGAATAATACACTCATGTACAAATCAGATATATCTGCACCTTCTGGGCCTATACGACCTTCTAAATTGGTTTTGAGATACTTATCAACGTATTCCAACTGTTGTGATCTAGACATTTCTGATAGTTCTTCTGTAGTCGTTCCTAAAGACTCAGCAGTATCAGGCATGAATTGTATTAGACCTGTGGCACCAGAACCAGCCATGTTTTTTGTTGCTGGATCAAATGTTCCACCAGTTTCAAAGTCCATCATAGCAAGAAGATCATTCTGTGGAATATTATACTTCTGAGACAGATCAGATATACCTGACATAAACTTCTCATCCCCTGCAACCTCTGGCGGTAAATCATAAGTCATTTCTGATTGAGGTTCTACCTCATCTCCCATCACTGTTTGAAGTGGTTGGGCTTTAGTTAAATGAACTGGAACTGTTTTACTCTCTTCCTCTTTCTGGAAAGGTAGAAGGCCTTCTACAACCTCTTTATCGTCCTTCTTAGCAAAGGGATTCTTTATACCCATCCATTTAGGTCCCAAATATCCATCATCCTTCTCACTTCCAATAACATCTCTAACAACATTTGCTGCATCAGAATTATTAATAGCAGATGCAATTTCTTTTGTTTTTTCTATAACTTTATCAGTAGTGTCTGTTATGAAGTTCCATACTTTTTCTACTAAATGAGGGCCTCCTCCAAACAACTTACCTTGTTTAGATAAGAAGATAAACTTATCAATAGCAACTTCAAAACCATCAATATCTAATCCCTTTTTCTTTCTAGCAATAAATTTTTTATTGTCAGGTTTCTCTTCCTCACCCTCACCCTCTTCTGCTTTGGGTTTTAGTTGTTCTGGATCTTCTTTCTTCTTTGTACTCAGTTCTGATTCTTGTTTTGTTGTCGCCTCTTTGTTGTCATCTGCATTTTCATTAACTTTCTTCAATCCATCATCTACCTCTGACCTCTCTGCTTTTAAATCTTTTTTCATAGCTTCCTCATCACCACCGTATTGTTGGTTGAGAACATCTGTTGATGAAGATGCTTTTGCTCTACCCATTGCACCACCTAAAACTACAGGAAGAAGCAAAGCACTACCAAGTATAAGTTTACCAAACTTTTTACTCTTACCGCCTTGAAAAGTTCTTGCAAACTTTCTTGCTTTCTTTAACGTAGACTGACTTGGTATGTCACCAGTAATGTTTTTACTAGTGGTTCCCATGAAACGAGAAAACCTTGATATAACACTCTCTGCCTTATCTACAGCACCCTGAGCTTTCTTTTTTACTGTTGCTATTGCTGCTTTACTCATTACATTGCATCCACTATATTAAATACGGATCTAGAATATTGAATATGAATATTACTCATATCAATAGCTGGAAGAATGGGAACTACATTCTTTGTGGCATTCTGTGTTCTCTGTATAGGACTTTGGCCAGCTCTTCTTTTCTTATCCTGTGCTGGTAAAGGAATAGGAAGTATTCCACCCTCAGCAGATCCACCACCTTTTCCAGAGGATTGTATAGCTGGTTGGGAGATATCCTTAGATATTTCTAGTTTACCAGCAGCACCTGATGCTGCTGGTTCTATTGTAGAATCTTTGTCCTTTCCTTTTCCTCTTGTTCTTCCTCCCGCTGATTCTATAGTCTTTTCAGTTTTGCCTCCCAATTTGTTTGCAATGAACTCTCCACCCTTGATTATACCACCAGCCATAATACCCATAGGTGTTAGTCCGATCACTTGGCCTGCAAGAGATAACATATCCTTTTTACCTGGCTCACCCTGAGATCCTAAAGCACCTCTACCCCCTTTGCCACCATCTTCTCCTCTATCTCCCTTAAGAAATCTCTTAAGACCGTCCATCTTAGTTCCACGTTCATCAAAATCAAATCTGTTGCCAGTGACATTATCCAACATACCAGCTAGAACCCTCTTCAATCCCTGTGGTTTTTCTTCTACTGCAGCTGGTTCTATTTTAGAATCGACTGTATCCTTCGTCTCCTGTGATCCTTCCTGAGTCGGAGTGATAATCATCTTACCACCTTCTTCTATCTTCAACAAGGCGTTAGGAGACTTACCTCCCATGGCTTCATCCTGTGGTTCTACTTTAGATTCAGTGGTAGTAGTGGTTGTGTCTGTTCCTTCTGTTGTTTCTTCTTGTTCATCTTCTGGCTCCTCGTCTTTTCGTCTACGTTGTTTCCTCTCTATCATATTAAGTTCACTTTGGAACTTTTCTATAATCTCATTAAATCTATCCCCATCTATCTTACTTGCATCTTGTTTTCTCTTTTCAAGTCCTCTTTTTACTGCCCCAAAGGCTTTCCCTGCAAGTAAACCACCAGCAGCAAGAACACCAGCACCTAAGGCCATCTTACCACCAACCGCAGCGATACCCATAGCAGCTGGTGCTGCCTTGATTGCCATTGCCAACAATCCAACCTTTGCAATATTCTTTATAAGACCTTTAAAGAATCCTCCACTACTTCTGGGTTTGGCTTTCGCCATTTTATTAATTAAGTCAACAATTATACCCTTAGCTTCCTTCAAGAACTCCAAGTTCCTCTGTAAAGATCCCTTCAACCCACCTAAACCAGAAGCAAAACTCTTTAATGAATTCAATCCACCATCAAATATTTTTCCTAGAAGAGCATTAGGATCAAATTGATTTACCTTTGAGGTTACTGACTTAGCGAGTTTAGGAACAAGAGTCTGAACTCTATTCTCTACAAGTCTCCTTACTTTCCTTACACCACCCTGTTTTAAATCTGGTCTTATAGGTTCTAGACTTTTAACATTTAAGAGAGAGTTCTTTCCCTTTACTCTACTCTGTTGTAGACCTTTTACTCCACCCTTGACACTTTTTAGTAGACTTTCTTTTTTTCCCTTTAAAAATTTGCCAGGATTAATCTTCTTCGTTGCCTTCCCGACATTTTTTAAGATAGATCCCAATTTAGCCATTTTTGATTGATGCTTCTCTAGCTTTTTGTTTTAGGTTTTCTTCTTCAATGTGTAATCTAAGTAATCCAACATAGATATCCCTTTCCCAAGGCGGCATATTCTCAATTTCTGCTAGAGAATATTTATGGAACTGCATGAGAGCAAAATTGATTCGGAAGTATGTCTCAAGATTCATATGAGACATACCTAGGCGAAAAAATCCGTTAGCCCCTCTAGTATTACAGTGTTTTCTTTCTTGGTGTTAGGATTGACTACTTTTAAAGTATGTTGTAGTTTGGGCATAGTCTCAAAGAACTTTTCAATCTTTGCGAACTGTGCTGATGTCAATGATTCGACCCATTCTTTGAGTTCTTTTTTAGTACACTCAGTTGCTGAGAACATATCTTTCTCATTATATACCATGTCAATACATGATGCTATAATATCAAATGACTGTTCAACAGTGTCCTTATCATCTGTAAAATTGTTTTCAATAAACTGACTAAGAGAAGGATACTTCATCTTAACAGTATATCCATCGCCAATTTCAATATCTGTAGTATGTTCCTCTGATGTAATGACTTCTATATCATTGATAGGAACATTGACTGAAACCTCAGTCTTTCCATCATCTCCACATGTGACAATTAGATCTATTGATTCACCAACAGACTTTCCACGAATATTCAAAAACAAATATTCAATATCAAAGGCAGGGAGTTGTTCTACCTTGATCCCTCTCGTAATTACACAGGCTTTTATGACCTGTTTAACTGCGTTAGTGATCTCTTTTTGGTTTCCACTTTCTAAAGCAAGTATGAGTATTTTTTCTTCTTTTACCAAAAACGGTCTGTACTTTACAGTCTTTCCGTTTGAAGGTAATACCAATTCATGCTCAGAGGTTGTAATCTTGGGTAAAGGCATAATAAGTAATTATTCTTTATTATTTAGAGGGGTTTTACGGCCTCCATTTTAACATCTATCTTACCATAATAGACTCCTAAGAATCCATTTGGACACATGGCAACTGCTTCTGGGTGTGACTCAAGAAGTTCTTGTGCCAACACTCCACGATATCTCTGTGATTTACCAATGTAATTCCATTCATAAACATTGATACCAGATGGTGAGTTACCTACCTTAATGATATTTTCTTTGAGTTTCACATCACTCGCCATGGGACCATTTTCTTGGCCAGCTGGAGCAGTATTTGCAATTGGAACATTTGCCTTATTACTACCATCACTAAGTACTTCACCTTGCCTACCAGCATCAGCATTTGCTGGATCACTGCGATCTGTTTGGGTATTGCCAGTTTTTGATTGGTTAGTTACTATAATATATCTGTCATAAGCAAATTCTACTGTTACTTGTAAAACTGTTGAGTTCTGATAAGTTAACGCTACATCCTGTATAGATGTAGGAAAAGCATTTATAAATTTATAACTTATCGCTTCTGGGTCGAACGCACCATACTTCTTATTCATTTGGAATCGTTCTTCATCACTGAGTACTCGTACGAATGGATTGTCATTACCCTGTTCATCTTTTGGGGTAGTAGTATAAGTGTTTAATTGGGATTGGGTTGCACCCACATTCCTTTCAAATTTAGTAATAGTTAAACTTTTCTTATATTCATTTGGATATCTGAATCTATGAAAGGAATTTGAATCGGTTGCATTTGGGTATCCAGATGGATATCCACTAGTGAGTCTTACATCGTTAGCACCTGATCCAGTAAACCCAGCTTTGTAGTACAGTGGGTTCATGAAATTAATCCACTCTTGGAATAATCTCAAAGAAGTGTAATCTGATGGGATATAGTAAGTTATAGCAATATCATTGTATGCTCTCTGTGTGGCAAATCTCTCAGTTATACCTTGTCTACTTCCTTGTTCAGTTAAAGTAGACATCGCTGTTCCAGGCAATATTGCTTCTGTTGCTAACAAAGAATACCTACGCATAGCAGCTGGAGTATCCATTACTCCGCATGATGCCAACCAATTTTCTAAACTCTCTTCAGCACCTTCTGAATTACTAGTTCCCATTGCTAAATCTAGGTTAACAATATAAAAGCTAGAAAGAGCGGGAGCTCCCAATGCAGTTTGGAAATCTTCTTGAAATGCAAGATCAAATTGACCTCTTTCGATGGAATCAGGTGTAGTGCCTGCATTAAATGGTCTTATCTTCTGAAAATAATTCTTATTCGTCTGTCTATCTACTGCCATCTAAATAAAGTTATGACTTACCATACTATGTATATGGCTTATA
>CENX01052957.1_pt1 | contig 11651 bp, 10 predicted proteins | sample 361321 | NCBI WGS metagenome assembly CENX01 (sample SAMEA2619678, study PRJEB7988) | marine metagenome | isolation source: saline water (ENVO:00002010), including | reverse complement strand
GCGAGAATATAATCAGAAAGGTCGAAAGTGTCTTGTAAAATTTTTCCCTCTTTTGTTTTTTTATTTAAGTAGTGAGAGAAATTAGGAAACATATAAAATGCTCCTCCAGGCATGCCACAACTTACTCCTTTTAGGGCATTTAATTCTTTATACATTACTTCGCGACGATTTCGAAATTTTTCTTTCATATCCAAAACTGGTTGTTGATTTCCTAAAAGTGCTGCTATGGACGCTTTTTGCCCTATTGCATTTGGACAAGAGGTTGTCTGTCCTTGTATTTTTGACATTGCCTTTACGATTCCTTGATCTGCTGTAGTATACCCAATTCTCCAGCCTGTCATTGCGTACGTTTTGGACATACTTCTGATTGTGATTATTTCACAATTGTGCTCATCTAATGTCTGAATAGCTTTAAATTCACTATCATATACTAATTCTTCATATGTTTCATCAGAAATAACTATCCAGTCATTTTCTTTACATATTTTTAACAGTTTTTTAATTGAATCGTCGGACCATACACCCCCAGTAGGATTGCTAGGGGAGTTAATAATTATTCCCTTTATGGATGGATCAATTTTACTATTTAAATCTTCAAAATCTGGTTCAAATTGCTTTTCTGGTATTGTATTAACGAAAAGGGGTTCTGCTCCAGCTATTGTTATAAATTCTGGAAAAGATACCCAGTAAGGACTAAAAATAACTACTTTATCTCCTTTGTCAAATAACGTTTGGCAAACAACAGATAATGATTGTTTACCACCATTTGAAACAATGATGTTTTCAGGGAGATATTCGAGTTTTGTCAAAGAATAAAGTTTTTTTTGAATGGCTACCTTAAGTTCTAACATTCCTGATCCAGGTGTATATTTTGTATAACCTTGAGTCATTGCGTCTTTTCCTGCTTCAATAATGTGGTTGGGAGTATTAAAGTCTGGTTCTCCTACTCCAAAATTAATTACGTCCTCTCCTTGAGCTCTTAACTCAGCAGCTCTAGAAGTCATTTGTAGAGTAAATGACGGTTTTATTTTTTTGACAAGGCTTGAAAACTCTTTAAACATTTACTGACTCATTAAATCCAAGAACTCTTGATTTGTTTTTGTTCTTCTCATTCTGTCTGTCATAAATTGCATTGCCTGCTCAGTAGACATTTCTCCTAACATTTTTCTTAAAATGTACATTCTTGATAAATGTTGGTCTGACATTAAAAGTTCTTCTTTACGTGTACCTGATTTGACAATATTAAACGCTGGATATATCCTTCTATCGCTCAATTCACGATCTAATACCAATTCCATATTACCTGTACCTTTAAATTCTTCAAAAATTACTCCATCCATTTTACTGCCTGTGTCAATTAAGGCTGTCGCAATAATGGTTAAACTGCCACCCTCTTCCGTATTTCTAGCAGCTCCAAAAAATTTCTTTGGCTTTCTAAGTGCATTTGAATCTACTCCTCCGGACAATATTTTGCCACTATGAGGAATGACTGCATTGTGCGCTCTTCCTAATCGCGTAATGCTATCAAGCAAGATAACAACATCTTTACCGCATTCTACTAATCTTTGGGCTTTTGCTAGGGCCATATCAGATACTTGAACATGTCTTTCAGGACCTTCATCAAATGTTGAGGCTATAACTTCTGCATCTACACTCCTTTTCATATCGGTAACTTCTTCCGGTCTCTCATCAATTAAAAGAATTAATAATACTGTGTTGGGATGATTTCTTCGAATTGCATTTGCAATTTTAGATATTAAAATTGTTTTACCTGTTTTAGGTTGAGCAACAATTAACCCTCTTTGACCTTTACCAATAGGAGCAACCATATCCATAATTCTCATTGACATATCACTCGTATTTGACAAATTAAATTTTTCGTTTGGATGTAATGGTGTGTATTTATCAAATTTTCTTTGGGCTTTAATTTGATCAGGTTGGACTCCATTTACATTTGTTAAATGAAGTAATGCATGAAATCTTTCTTTTGATTTAGGAGCTCTTGTGGTTCCTTCAACAAAGTGTCCTGTTTTTAATTTAAATCTTTTGATTTGTGATGGACTTACATAAATATCTTCCGGTCCTGGTAAATAATTATCATTTACGCTTCTTAAAAAACCATATCCGTCAGGTAAAATCTCTAATACTCCAGCAGCCATTTTTTCAGTTTTTGGGCTAGGATCTTTTTTTTCTTCTTTTGGACTATCTGCTTTTTCTGTTTTTGTAGCAGATGTAATCGCATTTATAACTTCATCTTTTGACATAGTTGAAGATTTGTCAATACTCATTGTTTTGGCAATCTCTTTTAATTCAGCCAATTTTTTTTCTTTTAGTTCAATTAATTTCATAATTCCTCAGTTGTTGTGAAAATACTTAGGGGGGAAAGCACCTTGAATTATAAATTACACTATATACTACCTTTGTCAAAGGAAAAATCAAAAAAATTGTATACATATTTTGCTATATAATGGCTCCCAAATATCACTTTAGGTCCTTTAAAATTTCTTTGTTCTATGTAATTCATTGCATCTTTAATATTTTCAATAAATTTGAAATTTTTAAGATCATCAATTTTTCTTATATCTTCTTTACACAAAATATCTTTCGATGGAATTGTAGAAATCACAATATCTTCGAAAGAGTTCTTAAAAAGATCTAAGATCTCTTTTCTAATTTTATCGTTCTTAATTACAACTAGTCCTAAAGGTTTCTTAGAGAAAATATCATATAAGTCATCGCTTAATATTTTTATTCCTGAACTGTTATGAGCAACATCATAAAAGATATTATTTCTCATTTCCTGCATTCTTCCTGGCCAATACCATTTATCCAATCCTTGTTGAAGCTTAACAGTATCCAATGAAGGTAATATTTGTTTTATTGATTCTATTGCTAGGACAGCATTTTCCGCTTGAAAAGACCCACTTTGTGGTAGAGTATATGATAAATTTTTATAAGAAAAATGTAATATTTTTTTATTCTGTTCTTTTATTTTGATATCGTTTTTTTTAATGAAGTTTGTGGTTGTATTATTTTCCAATGAAAACTTCAAAATAACAGAAAAAATATTTTTTTCAGTATTAATTGTTGTATTAGGAACTCTTGGCTTGATAATGCCACACTTCTCAGCCGTTATCTCTTCAACTGTTTCACCAAGTAAATGAGTATGATCAAAATCTATTTCAGTTAGAATTGTTTGTACTGGATTTAATACATTAGTTGAGTCAAGCCTTCCACCCAAGCCTGTTTCAATAATAGCATAATCAACTTTATTTTCTGAAAAGTGATTAAATGCCATTGCTGTAGTTGCTTCAAAAAAAGTAATTGATTTCTTATCTATATATTTTTGATGTTTTTTGGTAAAACGAATAATTTCTTCATTAGTTATCGGTCTTCCGTTAACTCTTATTCTTTCGTTAAAATTAATCAAGTGAGGAGAAGTATATAGCCCAACGGAGAATCCATTGGTTTGTAAAATCTTTGCTATTATGGAAGCTGTTGAACCTTTACCGTTTGTTCCTGCTATATGAATTGATTTAAATTTTTTTTCAGGATTTTTACACTGAACTAAAAAATTTTGGATATTGTTTAACCCTAGCTTAATTCCTCTATTGTGAAGCTGATAAAGGTATTCTAATGTCTTATTAATCATTCACTTAAAGTTTTTTCATACTGTTCAACTGCTCTAAAAATAGCTGTTGCTAACATATCTCTATATTGAGAACTTCTCAACTTTTTTTCTTCAGCTAAGTTTGATATGAAACCAAGCTCAACTAAAACGTTTGGCATTGAAGCCCCCATTAATACATAAAAACCTGCTTGCTTTACACCTCTGTTACGTCCTCTGACTCTTTTTGCAATCTCGTTTTGGACTAAAGATGCAAATTGTTCACTTTTTGACGCAAAAGCGCTTTGAGCAATTGTGGCTTTTATTAAATCTTCGTTACTTAATTGTTTTCCAGAAAATCCTTCTAGTTCTAATACAGCATTTTCTCTGGCTGCAACTCTTACAGCTGCTTCATTTTTATTTGGTCCTATTAAAAATGTTTCAAAACCGCTAGCTCTTCTATCAGTAGCTGCGTTCGCATGAATACTAATAAAAAGATTTCCATTGTTTTCGTTAGCAATTTTTGTTCTTTCACCTAACTTTAAAAAAATATCCTCGTCCCTCGTTAATATTGTTTTAACTTTCATATTCTTAGATATTTTTTTTTCTAACCTTTTTGCTACATCTAGAGCAACATCTTTTTCTAGAGTACCCTTATAGCCAACAGCACCTGGGTCTTTTCCTCCATGACCAGGATCAATAATAATAGTTGAAAATTTCCATTTATCTTTTTCTATATCCATATTTTTTATTGAATTGTTTATTAACGAAGAATTAGATGTAATTATGATTTCAGAACTATTAAAAGAAACCGAAATGTTTTGAATTATAGAATTGATGATTTTTTCAAAAGAATTGCTTGGAACAAAATATTCATCATTTTTTTTGATTATTTTTGAAGATAATTGAAAGATATTATCATCGATTAATATAAAAGTTACTCCATTAGTAAGCTTTATTTTTTTGTCTTCAATATAAAAAACGATTTTTTCGGTTTTTTCATTGATATACTCTTTTGAATCTGTTGAGGATAAAAAATCATTTATTGAAAAAAAATTATTGTTTTCAATTGTATCAACTTCTCCAAGCAAATTATTGTTCTTAAATATTTTAACAGTATCGTTGTTTGCACTAATACTTAATGTGGTAAATAGATAAATAATTATGAAACGTGTTTTTAACTTTGATAATATCATTAGATTAAATTATTATAAAAAAATGTAAAAGGGCTCAAAAATTGAGCCCTTTTCATTTAAATCAATGTAGTGAAAATATTATTTTTTCATCCACATCGCAACAACCATCACTGCTACTAGTCCAGCAACGCCACCGTCGCCAATAGCGCTAACTGCATTACCAATACCTGCAATAACTCCGAAGATATCGTCATACAAAATACCGATAATAGTACCAGCTACAATCAAATTGATTAATAGACCTGTAGTCATGCCTAAAAAATCATTGATTTGTTTTATCACATTTTTCATTGTGTTTTCTCCTTCGAGCTTTTTAGAGCTCCCCTAAAAAGGGGAGCTCTACTTATTAGTAAATACTGATCTGAATTACAGCAAAGACAAAAATACAACTAGAACTAGTAGTCCTGTCAGTCCGCCATTAAGAAAAGTATCTACAAAACCCATTATACCACCTAGTGCATCTACTGGTGTGTCAAAAAGGATACCTGCAAAAACGAAAAATATAATTGCAGCCTTAATTACACCTGTTAACCCATTTAAAGCACCATTTAACATTGAATCCCATGAAGCCATGTTATTCCTCCTTGATTAGTTAATAACTAGTTAAAAAAAAGGCAAAATACTATAATGATATAGTTTTTTGCCCCCGGTATTAATCACGTCAATATGATTAAATTTTTTAAAAAATAACCAATAATTCATTCTATATAACATTATAGTCCATTTTTCTGCGTGAATCAACCTTTTTTGATAATTTGGAAAATAACACAATAGATGTTTATTTCGCTTTTTTGAAACAAATATTTTAAATCTATATAGTTGGCATTAACTTTTTATGTGAACGAAACTCAAAAGCCAATCATTGAAAAAATAGATGCTCGTGAAATTTTAGATTCTAGAGGTTTACCAACAATAGAGGTAGAAGTAACTGCATCGGGCCATAGAGGGATATCTGCTGTCCCATCTGGAGCTTCTACTGGAGAATTTGAAGCCCTTGAGCTGAGAGATGGTGATATGAAAAGATTTAATGGCAAGGGTGTAAAGAACGCGATAAATAATATCGATAATCACTTCACCCCATTTTTAATAGGTAAAGATGCTAGTAATCAAAAATTAATTGACGAAATTTTGCTGAATTGTGATGGAACTTATAATAAAAGTAAGTACGGAGCTAATGCGAGCTTAGGTATTTCGATGGCAAGTGCCGTAGCAAGTGCTTCTTTCTTTAAAAAACCTTTATACAAACACTTAAATAATGGAAGTGAATTAATGCCAGTTCCTATGATCAATGTTTTAAATGGAGGAATGCATGCTGATAAAGGTTCTGACTTACAAGAAATAATGCTTTTCCCTCATGGGGCAAATACTTTTTCAGATTCAATTCAAATGGGATCTGAAATATTCCACCAATTAAAAAACGACTTGAAAAAACAAGGGCTTGGTACTACAGTAGGTGACGAAGGTGGCTTTGCTCCATTGTTAAAATCTAATGATCATGCAATAGAAATGCTCCTAAATGCTATTGAAAGTAGCGGATATAAAGTGGAGGAAGAAATTTCATTAGCGCTGGATGTTGCTGCTTCAAGCTTTTATAAAGATGGTATTTATTCATTAAAAGTTGATGGTAATAATTTAGATTCAGACGGTATGATTAAATTTTATGAAAAATTAGTGAAACAATACCCAATTGTTTCAATTGAGGATGGTTTAGATGAAAATGATTGGGATGGATGGACCAATCTTAATAATGCATTAGGATCTAAAATACAAATTGTTGGGGACGATCTTACTGTTACAAATCCATCTAAATTGCAAAAAGCTATAGATTGTAAAGCAATTAACTCAATACTAATCAAGCTAAACCAAATTGGTACAGTTACCGAAACAATTGAAACAATCAATATTGCAAAACAAAATAAGTGTAACTTTATTATATCGCACAGATCAGGTGAAACTGAAGATACTTTTATTGCTGACCTATCCGTTGCTATGGGAGGTGGACAAATAAAAACTGGATCTGTTTGTAGATCAGATAGGACTGCAAAATATAATCGACTGTTAAAAATAGAAGATGAAATAAAAAATCCGATATACTGTAATACGTTAGATTTTATAAAATGAGGTCACTTCTAACTTTCACTAACCTATTAATGGTAATCATTGCAATAGGGTGCTTGTCCTTAATTTTTTTTAGTGATAGAGGTCTAATTAATTTGTGGACTTTGAAAAAACAAAAAATTGAAATCCAAAATGAAATTAATAGCCTCCGAAGCCAAATTGCTCAACTTGAGAAAGAAGAAGAAAGGTTAAAGTTTGATGAAGAATATATTGAACGAATTGCTAGAGAAAAATTTAAAATGGTAAAACCTGGTGAACGTGTTTATAAAGTTGTTGAAGAGTAAATTAATTAAATACGTCTTTTGCTACTGAAAATGACTTAATGTCTGGAAAATGATATCTCACTAACTCTGCAATAAACTGTGACATTACTTTTTTATCATAGCTGGTAATAATATTTTCTGAATTTTTTAAAACAAAATCTGATTCAAATATATTATTTAAATCTGATAGTAATTCTGGATTTTTTTGCTTGAATCTTTTTATTATTGGATGATTCTTGGCATTAATAATATCATACCCACTATTTCTTAAAAAATTAATTAGGAAGAAATAGAATGCATTATTCAGATTTTTTTCATTTTTATCGAAAAATTTCATAACCATATTGAGCACATTATACGTTTTTTTGTCTGGTATGTTTTCATCAAATGTTTTATCTATAATCTCTAACATTGCCGTACATAAAACAGTTTTCTTGAGGTCGCTACATATTTTTGTCCAATCATTTAATAGCTTTGAATTATATACGGGATGAATTTGTCTTTTAGAGTAGTGTGCATAATCTATCTTTATCTCATTGAGCTGTTGATATATTGCTTTATTTGGCGATTTTTGTCGCATCGCTGCTTTTATAATATATGTTGCTTTACCTTTCTCAAAAGTAAAAAGGCGTACAATTAAGCTAGACTCTTTGTAAATACTAGTTTTTAATACAAATGCGGGTGTAGATATTTTCATTCTGGTGCTTTTATTTTACCCCAGCCTTTATGAGAAAGGCTTCCAAAATATAGTTCATTTCCATACTGTTTTACGCTTGTTATGGGATAGTAAGCATCTTCTGCACCATATTGCAGATTGTGTAAAATATTTCCGTCCGCATCAATTCCTAAAGCAAATGCGTAAGGTTCAGGCTGTGGTTGCAAAAATTCTGGTAGGCGTAAAGCAAGCTTTCTAAAAAATGGTTTATCTGCAGTTTTGTCGACAAAATCGTTCCTAATTGTAAATAATGCAACCCAGTATAATCCTTTGTCATTTGAAGAAATATTATCTGGGAAACCTGGAAGGTTTTCAATGATAATTTCTGATGTGCCAGCCTTTTCTCCAACAAGCCAGTACTTTCGAATACGATACATAGAAGTTTCATTAATCAAGACAAATGAATCATCAGGGCTTAAAGCAACACCGTTCGCAAAAAAAAGATTATCAAGTAATGTCGTCGTAGTCTTTTTTTGAGGGTCATATACTAAAAGTCTACCATTTGGAGTATGCTCCATGATTTCAATTCTATCTTCGCCGTAACCAAATTTATGCGAAGCATCAGAAAAGTATATTTTCCCATCTCTTGCAATATCAAGATCGTCTGCGAATCCTATTGGAATATTATCAGAATCAGATTTTACTGTTAGGGTGGTAGCGACACCTTTTTGATTAATAGATATTAACCCTTTAATTGCATCTGCAACAATCAAGTTGTTTTTAGAATCAAACGTCATGCCTAAAGGGCGACCTCCTGTGTTAAAAAATTCACCCTCTGTACTCATAATTAATCCATCGTCATATCCAGCATATAATTTATCATCGCGAACTACTATATCTTCTGGTCCATAGTGACCATCATCGTCCCAAAATATTTCAACGTGTTTCAAATAGTTATTTTTGGCATATATACCTGTCATTGTTGGAGGATTTGGAGAGTCCCAGGGAATAGGGCTAATAGGAACGGGCCAAAACAAAAGATACAACAAAGCAATTAGCAAAAAATATAGCAATATCTTTTTCATAATACTTAATATGCTTTTGCAAAAATAACTAGGTGTTTAGCAGGTTTTTTTGAGAAGACACAAAGTTTTGATCTATCGGAAACATCTTCAACAATACATCTTATTGTGGCCTTGGTTTTTTCCTTGATTAATAGCTCTGTTTCATCGCTACCATCCCAGTATGCTTCAATAAATTTATTTTCTGAATTGAAAATAGTGGTGAATTCTTCAAAGCTTTTTGCTGTGCACGTATTTTTATCCATAAATGCCTTGGCATCATTGAACATATTTTGTTGAATGTCGCTTAAAACGCTTTGGACTTTATCCAATGAATTAATAGATATCTTAGTTTTTTCAGTTATGTCTCTTCTACATAAAGTTATTTCTTCGTTTTCAAACTCTTTGAGCCCTACTTCTAACCTGATTGGAACACCCTTTAATTCCCATTTATTAAACTTGAAACCAGGACTACCTTCACCATCATCTACTTTAGATCTTATGTTAGCAGAAATTAATGAATCAGAAATCTTCTTAATATAATCTGAGAATTCTTTTTCTTTCTCTTTTTTTGTATTAATTGGAATTATAATAACTTGTATCGGTGCTATTCTTGGAGGAAGTTTCAATCCGTTGTTATCCCCATGCACCATTATAAGAGCACCAATCATCCTAGTACTTACACCCCAGCTTGTTGCATAAACTGGAAGCTCTTTATTGTCTTTACTTTGAAACTTTACTTCAAAAGCAGTACCAAAGTTCGTTCCCAAATAATGTGATGTTCCAGCCTGTAAGGCTTTTTTATCTCGCATCATTGTCTCAATTGAAAATGTTTCATTTGCTCCTGCAAACCTTTCTAAGTTCGATTTTCTTCCAATGATTGTTGGTATAGCTAAATACTCTTCAAATAATGTTCGGTAAACTTCAACTATATCTAAAGTTTCTTGCATTGCCTCATCTTTGGTTGCGTGTGCTGTATGCCCTTCTTGCCATAAAAATTCTGATGTTCTTAAGAAAAGTCTTGTTCTCATTTCCCACCTTACTACATTGGCCCACTGGTTTACCTTTAAAGGAAGGTCTCGATATGACGTAATCCATTTTTTAAACATATACCATATAATAGTTTCTGAGGTTGGTCTAACAATTATCTCTTCTTCTAGCTTTGATTCAGGATCAACCTCCAAACTTCCATCTTCTGTAATTAACTTTGAGTGCGTAACCACCGCACACTCTTTTGCAAACCCTTCTACGTGTTTAGCTTCTTTTTCTAAAAAACTTTTTGGGATAAATAAAGGAAAATAAGCATTTTCGTGTCCTGTATCTTCTATCATTCTATTTAAGGAGTCTCTAATATTAGTCCATAGCGCAAAACCGTATGGCTTTACAACCATTGTTCCTTTTACGGGGCCATAATCTGCTAAATCGGTATCTAGTATAACATCAGTATACCATTTAGAGAAATTTTCACTTTGTTTTGTAATTTTAGCCATTTACTTAAACTTTAATATGTTATAAAGTAGAGTTAATTTATAGAAAATCCAATACAATGAAAAAAGCTATATTTTCCACAGAGATTTCCTTATTGAGAAGAACAATGCAGAGGCTTCTTAGAAGAAATGCGTACTCAAATATAACTAAAATACTACGTAAAACTCATCAAGCTGATGTTGCACAAATAATGAGGAGTTTTGATCAGTTTGAGCAGAAAACTATTTTCTCATTATGCCCAACTTCACTTCACAAAGCACGACTACTAGAAGAGCTTGATGAGGCGCTGATTGAAAATGTTTTAATGAAGGAAAGTGCTCTTAATATTGCCAAAGTATTTAGATACTTAGATACAAATGATCAAGCTACAATCATAAGCATGTTTGGGCAAGATAAAAGATATGAAATTCTTACAAAAATTGAAGTTGATGACAAGGAAGAAGTTGAAGAAATAATGTCATATCCAGACGACAGTGCTGGTAGTATTATGACAAAAGAAACGTTTACTCTGAATCAAAACACAACGATTAAAAATAGTATAAAAAAGCTTCAATCCTTTCCAGAAAATGATAAAATTTTTTATTTATATGTCTTAAATGATAAGAAAAAACTTGTTGGTGTTGTTTCTTTACGTACGCTTGTTACATCCAATAACGAAAAAAAACTCAAAGATATTATGATTAAAGATATTCATGCAGCTAATACCAAAACTGATCAGGAGGAAGTAGCTAAAATAGTAGCTCAATATAATTATTTAGCTCTTCCCGTTGTAAACAGACAAAATAGATTTTTGGGTATTGTGACAATTGATGATGTAGTTGATATTATTAGGGAAGAGGCCTCGGAAGACTTTCTTCAAATGGCAGGGGTAGGTAAGGATAGAGAAATATTATTAAAAACTCCTATTGAGAATGCTAAATCAAGAGCCCCTTGGATTCTTGCAAGCTTAATAGGTGGTGTTTGCGCTGCTTCTATTATTAGCTATTTTAATAATTTACTTGAGCAATTGATTGTGCTAGCAGCATTTATTCCAGTGATAATTGGTATTGGGGGGAATGTAGGTACTCAATCATCAACAATAGTTGTTCGTGGTCTTGCTACTGGTAGGGTAGATGTTGCGAATACAGTTCCACTAATTATAAAAGAAATTGTGGTTGGAGCTTTGTTGGGAGGACTTTACGGGTTAGTGGTAGGCGCATCATCTGAGCTTATTACAGGAACTCCTATGCAAGACTTGGGTGTAGTGGTGGGATTAAGTATTTT
>CENX01195656.1_pt1 | contig 11677 bp, 10 predicted proteins | sample 361321 | NCBI WGS metagenome assembly CENX01 (sample SAMEA2619678, study PRJEB7988) | marine metagenome | isolation source: saline water (ENVO:00002010), including | reverse complement strand
GATTTGACTTCAGCATCAGGATCAATATCAGTAACTAAAGCTTTAATAATATCATAGCCATAATTAATCATAGCATCATTAAGCTCCCCTTTGACCGCATTAGCTATTTCATCTTTCTTTTCAAAAACATCATCTAATTTCATTTTAGGTACAACAGCCCTCACTACATCAAAAACATAAGATGTAATTTGGTCTTGAGGGAAATCTAACTTATAAAATGCATCATAAACTTTGTCGTAAACGACCTTATATTGAACAGATACCTTCAATTTAACGAAAACATCGTCCTTAGTTTTAGTCTCAACAATAACATCCAATTGCATTATACGTAAAGAAATTCTTCCAGAAATTCGATCAATAAAAGGGATTTTTATGTGTAAACCAGATTGCCTTATGGCGAGAAAACGACCAAAACGCTCAATTATTGCCGCAGTTTGTTGTTTGACAACAAAGAGACCAGAAATAATTAAAAGGAAACCAAAAACGAATAAGGAAATAATTAAATAATTCATGAATCTAAATTTAGGTTAACAAAAAAACTAGTGGCGGAAACTATTCTATCTAAAGTTACGTCTTTTCCGAGGATTTCCATAATTGAAAATAAATCGGGACCAGATAAATTTCCGACCAACGAAAGGCGTAATGTTTGCATTATTGACCCAATGGCCACATTCTCAGATTTTGCCCAATCAAACAGGGCATATTTTAGATCAGTAAATGGTTTTTGCAGAAGCAGAACCTTAGATTTCTCTAGTATGGGGATAGGATTTTTCTTCAGTATTTTCTGTGCTATCTTTTCATCAATAGAAGGGTTTTTTATAAAGACCTCAATTTGAGCACCAATGTCACTCAGCAAATCTATCCGTGAAGCAATCAATGAGATAATTTTTATTTTATTTTCCTTGCTGAAAGATTTTAATGGTTTAAAATAAGATGCAAACTGAATGAGAAGGTCCTCGGGAGCATAGCTACTTAAATGTTGCTGATTAATCCATTTTGCTTTAGTGTAGTCAAAGCGGGCACCCCCTTTCTGAATACCTTCTATATGAAACTCTTCAATGAGTTGATTCATTTTGTAAATCTCCTGTCCAGATTTATTACTCCACCCAAGAAGGGCCAGATAGTTTATCATAGCTTCTGGAAGAAAACCTAACTCTTTGAACCCAATATTATCTTTGTTCCAACTTATTGGAAAAACAGGAATACTGAGTTTGTCACCATCCCTTTTGGAGAGTTTCCCTTTACCGCTAGGTTTTAAAATAAGGGGCAAATGAATAAAGGTCGGAGATTTCCACCCAAAAGCAGTGTATAATAAATCATGAAAGGGTAAAGAGGGTAACCACTCTTCACCTCGAATTACTGTCGAAATTTCCATTAGATGATCATCAATAACATTTGCAAAATGATATGTAGGTAACCCATCTTTTTTTATTAAAATTTTATCATCAATAATATTTGAATTTACTCGTATAGTACCCCTGACTTTATCATAGACAACTATTTCACGGTTAGGTTGGACTAAAAGTCGAGTCACAAACGGTTTTTCAGCAAGGGCTCTGTCAACTTCTTGTGAAGTCATGGTGAGGCTATTTTTTAACTGTAATCTATTCTGCGCACTGTAGAGAAAAGCGCCCCCTTTTCTAGAGCTTTCGTCTCGAAGTTTTTGGAGATCTTCATCATTATCAAACGCATAATAGGCCTTTCCCTCGCGAACTAATTGTTCTATATGCTTTTGATAAAGATCCTTTCTTCCGCTTTGATTATAGGGTACGAAGGGCCCTTTCTTTCTACCCCCTTCATCAGGTTCTATACCCGCCCAAGTTAAAGCCTCCATGATATAGTCTTCACTTCCTTTTACTAAACGTTTTTGATCGGTATCCTCAATCCTCAAAATAAAATCACCACCATGTTTTTTCGCATATAAATAATTATATAGAGCTGTGCGTAATCCCCCTATATGTAGAGGGCCCGTGGGGCTAGGTGCAAAACGGACACGTATTTTCATCATTTTTTTTTGCAAAGATAGCTGCTTTTCATTGTGGGTGTCAGTATTTTATAGAATCTGTATATTTGCAAAAAAAAGCGAAGGTGATTGAATATCTAAGTTTACCCTCAGGTTTGAGAGCGGCTGCTTTAACAGAAACCATTACAAATGTTGCTATGAAAGGGGAATGTGACATTGTGCACTTATCTTACAATTTTGTGTCAGGAGACGTACTCTTAGAACTGAACAAACGTCATTTAGATCACGATTATGAAACAGATATCCTAACCTTTGATTATGGCACCCCCAAGAAAATAGAAGCAGAAGTTTTTATTTCAATTAAAGCCACAGAAGAAGCTCCTATTAGATTTTCAGAAACAACTGAAAGTGAATTAGTTAGACTTATCGCACACGGTCTTTACCATTGTTTAGGATACAAAGATAAAACGGACGAAGAAAAAGCACAGATGCGAATTCTGGAAAATGAGTTTATAGCAAGGTTCCACGTGAAACAAAAAAGTCATGTTTGATCAAACTTATGACGTCATAGTAGTAGGAGCTGGTCATGCAGGATGTGAGGGGGCAGCTGCAGCAGCCAACCTAGGGTCTAAAACATTACTGATCACCATGAATTTGCAAACGATTGCTCAAATGTCGTGCAATCCTGCAATGGGTGGAATAGCAAAAGGACAGATAGTCCGTGAAATTGACGCCCTAGGAGGTTTTAGTGGGATCGTCTCAGATCATAGTGCTATACAATTCAAAATGTTGAACCTTTCAAAGGGCCCGGCCATGTGGAGCCCACGCACTCAAAATGATCGACAGCTCTTCTCTCAATCATGGCGTCAACATTTAGAGCAAATCGAAAAGCTTGACTTTTACCAAGAAACGGTAGTGGATCTAATTACTAATAAACAACAAGTTGTCGGAGTGTTGACCAGCTTAGGGATAAAGATATATGCAAAATCCATAATATTAACCAATGGGACTTTTTTAAATGGTCTTATACATATTGGGGAAAAAAATTTCGGTGGAGGGCGTGCCGCAGAAAAAGCAGCACACGGACTGACCCAAACTCTTGTCAACCTTGGTTTTAAAACTGGAAGAATGAAAACAGGAACACCCCCTAGAGTGGATGCCCGTTCTTTAGATTATACGTTGATGGAAGAACAACCCGGAGATCTAAAGCCCCAAAAGTTCTCCTACAGCACCTTAACGAAACCATTAGAGAAACAAAAAAGCTGTCATATTACCTACACAAGCGAAGAAGTACATGATGTGCTACGCGACGGATTCGGTCGGTCACCAATGTTTAATGGACGGATACAAAGTACAGGACCGCGTTATTGCCCCTCTATAGAGGACAAGATTAACAGATTCTCAGAAAAAATACGCCATCAGATTTTCGTAGAACCTGAAGGATGGAACTCAGTGGAAGTTTACGTGAATGGGTTTTCAACCTCTTTACCTGAGGATATACAATATAACGCACTCAAAAAAGTAAAAGGATTCGAGAGGGTTAAATTTTTTAGACCAGGGTACGCCATTGAATATGACTATTTCCCACCAACCCAACTAAAGCACAGCCTGGAAACAAAATCAATTAAAGGTCTTTTCTTTGCCGGACAGATAAATGGCACTACAGGCTATGAAGAAGCGGCGGCACAAGGCATAATGGCAGGAATCAATGCTCATATGTTAATCAATGAACAGAAGCCAGTGGTGTTAGGGCGCAATGAGGCATATATTGGTGTTTTGATTGATGATCTAATTCTAAAAGGCACTGAGGAACCATACAGAATGTTTACTTCAAGAGCCGAATATAGGACACTTCTAAGACAAGATAACGCAGACGAAAGACTTACGCCACTGGCCCATAAGTTAGGTATAGCAAATGATGAACGCCTCGAGATCGTTTATAAAAAGCGAAGGGAAACAGAAAAAGCTATCACTTTTCTATCCACCCAAAGTTTCGCTTTAAATACGGCAAACAAACTTTTGGAGAGAAAGAAAAGCGCATTGGTAAAGCATGTAGATAAGTATGCGAAGCTTCTTTCTCGTCCTCAAATTTCCAGAAAAGATCTTTTAGAGTTTCCCGTAGTTGAAAATTTTCTAGATCAACAAAAAATCTCATCAGTCGCTTATGAACAGGCAGAAATTGAAATTAAATATGCGGGCTACATAGCCAAAGAGCAAAAAAATGCAGATCGTTTGCAAAAATTGGAGCATGTAAAGATCCCCACTAGCTTTAATTATAAGCAATTAAAATCCTTATCACATGAGGCGCTAGAGAAACTGAATGCAGCCCGACCTGCAACTCTTGCACAGGCAGCAAGGATTAGTGGAATAAAGCCCAGCGATATAAGTGTTATACTTGTAGCAATTTCAAAATAATAATGTTTCACGTGAAACAATGAAGAAAAAAAACAACAAACTGCTTTTAGAAGGAAAGGACTACCTTGTTTCTCAAAAATCCTTTAAAATCTATTGGGACAGCGAACAAAAACTAGGCTGGACCGATATTGACCACGCTTCAAACATGGACTCTTATTATGCTTCAGAAGTCTATGATTCTCATAAAGTGAAGCAAAGATCATTGCGTGATTGGGTCTATAAAGCGGTTCAACAATGGATGTTCCGTTATAAGTGGAGAAAAATAATTCAAAAAAGCAAGAGGATGATCTCTACTCATTTGGATTACGGAGGTGGTATTGGAGGCTTTTCAACCTTTACCCAAAAAAAAGGGATTACGACAACCATTGTTGAGAATAGCTCTAGCGTTCTAACTCAATTAAAAAAAGAAGGACATCATGCCTATGGTAGTCTAAAAGAGATAGAATCAGTCAAAAAGTTTGACTTGATTACTCTCTGGCATGTTCTTGAACACCTTCCTAATCCTAAAGAGACTATAATGAATCTTAAGGGCAGATTGAATGCTAAAGGATTGTTAGTACTAGCAGTGCCCAACCTAAACTCATTCGATGCTAGCTACTATCAAGAATTCTGGGCAGGCTATGACTTACCACGCCATCTATGGCATTTTTCAAACAAGGGTTTGCAAAAAATAATTGAAAATAAAGGGTTCTCATTAATTTCTAAACACCCACTTTTTTTTGATTCCTTTTATATATCAATTCTATCACAACAACACAAAACGGGTAAAATGCAAATTTTAAAAGCGATTTATATAGGTCTTATCTCAAACTTGAAAGCGATAAAAAAGGGAAACTATTCGTCAAGTTTTTTTGTGTTTTCTAAATCCGATTCCTTCTTAATGTGAATTAAACGAGTAAGTTGAAGACACAAATTAGTAAAGACCATCTTTGCGCTGGCATTTCTTTCTAAATAATGGTGGGTCTCCTCAAAAAGTAAAACCATTTTTTTTATGTTAAGATGATGCACAAAGGGGGCAAGTTTAATTATATCAAAGTCAGTTTGTGATTGGAAAGAGGTGAGTTCCTTCAAGTTATAGTTCAATAAAAAGGCGTCTCTAATCACACTAATGCTATAGAGTATGAAGCCCTTTTGTTTTTCTTTTTCGAGTGCGGCCATTCTTTCCCCCCATGTCATTAAATCCAAGAGAACCCTTTTATTATTTTTTGCTGAAAAACAGGCCCTTAATAAATTGACCAACAAACTTTCAAAAGGATATTGGTTCGATTCTTCAACCGATCTGTAGAGCTTGTTTAAACTGCCGCCAAGGGAACCGACCTTTTCCAATAAAGAATTTTCCCAACTTTTTCCTTTGATAAAGTCTTTTAAAGTCTCATCAGAAAGGGGCGGAACTGAATGGATTTGACAACGAGACAAAAGGGTAGGGAGTAATTCAGTTTCTTTACTGATCAACATAAAAAAGGTGTTTTTGGGAGGCTCCTCTAAAATTTTTAAGAATTTATTTGCTGCTTCAACACCAATGCACTCTAAGGCCCAAACTACACAAACCCTAGAGCCACCCATGAACGATTTTAAATTCATTTTATGTTGCATTGACGCAATATCTTTGATTCTTATTTGTGCTTTTTTATCAGCAGATTGGAGCCATTCTATCCAATCTGAGGTCAATCCATAGAGGTTGTTTTCTATAAAAGAATACCAGTTTGGTAAAAGTCTTTCAACTGTATCGGCTGAATTCTTCTCTTGGATTATAGTAGGATAAACAAAATGGAGATCAGGGTGTTTTGCGAGTTCTGCCAGTTTTTTTCCTTGTTTTACAGAGGCAAAGAGTTGCTGAGAATCATAAAGCAGTAAAATAGCCTGATAAAGGGCAAGAGCAAATCCGCCAAACCCATCGGTATCAATAAATAACTGAGCATGTGGAGTACGGCCCTGATCAATAGCTCGCTTTAGCTGTGAAATAAGCTGTTCTTGCCCTACAATTTCATCTTCTAGCATAATCAAAGATATGGTTTCTTAGTTGTATTTATGGAACAATAAAGCCATGAAAAACAACAAAAACAGTATTTTTACCAAAACAGCACAAATGGAGACACTAAGATCACAAATACTTGAAAATGAGAGGGTTATAGTTAGAGTAGACTTTAATGTTCCTCTAGATAAAGAAGGTAATGTATCCGACGCAACACGAATCATTGCAGCCAAACCAACAATTGAGCTCATTCGATCAAAAGGTGCAAGTTGTGTTTTACTGTCTCATCTTGGAAGACCTAAAGGAATAACACCTGCATTATCTCTTGAACAAATAGTACCAAAAGTTTCAGAGGTTTTAGCAATACCAGTTCAGTTTTGCAAAAGTTGCATTGGATCCGAAGCAGAATCCGCAGTGGCCTCACTTCAGCCTGGAGATGTATTGTTGATGGAAAACGTCCGTTTTCATGATGAAGAGATATCAGGAGATTTCGCCTTTTCAAAGTCACTTGCACAATTGGGAACATTTTATGTTAACGACGCATTTGGTACAGCTCACAGGGCACATGCTTCAACCACAGTAATGGCCCAATTTTTCAACGGAAAAAAATGTTTTGGTAAACTTTTGGATCAAGAAATCAAGGCCATTAAAAAGGTCATGGAAACAGGAGAAAAACCGGTTCTTGCCATATTAGGAGGAGCAAAAGTATCCTCAAAAATTACTATTATTGAAAGTATGATGGATAAAATTGACCACTTAATAATCGGAGGAGGAATGGTTTACACTTTTATAAAGGCCAAAGGGGCGAAAATCGGAAATTCTATTTGCGAATATGATTATCAAGACGTTGCTCTCGAGATATTAGAAAAAGCCAAGGCTAAAGGAGTTCAAATTCACCTCCCCGTTGACGTGGTTTGTGGGGACTCATTCAGTAACGGTGCCACTCAAAGGATAGCAGATGTAGAGAATATTGAGGATGGATGGCAAGGAATGGATGCTGGACCAAAATCAATAGCACATTTCACAGCATTAGTGCAGCGCAGTCAAACCATATTATGGAATGGCCCTTTGGGCGTATTTGAATTTTCAAACTTTGCTTTAGGGACTATCGCATTGGGGGAAGCTATAGCTTCTCAGACAGCCAAAGGTGCTTTTTCCCTGGTAGGCGGCGGCGACTCTGTCTCCGCAGTAAAACAATTTGGATTAGAAACCAAAATGAGCTATGTTAGTACTGGTGGGGGAGCCATGTTAGAAAGTCTTGAGGGGAAAACACTCCCTGGAATTGCAGCTCTTCTTGACTAGTGACATTATCCTGATATTGCCATGATAAAGAAAAGTTTCTCATTAATTGTTTTTTTGGCATTAGGATGCAACAATCCGTCTTCTAAAAACCAAAAAGTAATTCCTAACTCTAGCGGAAATATCAATACCATATCGGTTGTTATGCAAGAAAAAGCGTGGCGTGGAACTTTGGGAAACAAAGTGCGAGACTTGTTTCAGAAACCTTACGAAGGATTGCCTTTTGATGAGCCCCAATTCTCTTTGAAATATTTAAATCCAAAAGTATTTTCAGGCTTTGCAAAACAAAGTCGAAATATTCTCTGGTTTGTCAAAGACAGTTTGAGTCAATTTCAAATGCTAAAAGATGCCTATGCGCGGCCACAGATTGTATCACTTTTTAAAGGAAATGATGAAGAAGAACATGCCTTCTATCTTGAAGAGAATATAAGTTTGATCAAACAATCTATAACAGAAAATGAAAGAATTGAAAAACTAAGGCGTATTTCCAAAGCACCAACAACAGAGACTAACTTAAAAAAACGATTTGGAATTTCTCTCCGTTACCCCACAGCATATAAGACAGTGAAGGACACGACAAATTTTATTTGGATTCAAAAACCAACAACAACAGGGCACCTTAACTTGATTGTGTACACCCTTCCATTGAATACGATTCAAAAGCCCATTGACAAGGCAATTCTCAAAGTCCGCGATTCTATTGGCAAAAAACATGTTCCAGGGCGTTTGCCAAAGAGCTATATGATCACTGAACGTGCTTACTTACCGTATTTTTATAAAACGAGACTAGATAACAAAGAGGCTTTGCTAACCAAAGGAACGTGGGAAGTTTTTAATGATTTTATGGCAGGCCCTTTCGTTAACTATATGGTAAAAGATGAATCACTAAAAAGATGGATAGTTATTGAAGGATTTACGTTTGCTCCCTCTAAAAGCAAGAGAGATTATATGTTTGAGTTGAACACCATTTTGAGTACTCTGGAAGCACTTTAGCCTTTCTTTGAAGAAGACTCTTCTACCTGAGCTTTTTCTTCTTCGTCTTTTGTTGCATTTTTAAATTCTTTGATACCACTTCCTAGTCCTCGCATTAGTTCTGGAATTTTTCTACCACCAAAAAGTAATAATACAACGGCAATGATCAAAATAATTTGAGGTCCACCAATCATTCCTAAAAAAGTATTTGTCAATAACATACTAATAAATATTTAAACAAATGTACTGAAATATTTATATCACTCACCATAAAAAAACACTTCCTAAAAAAAACAAGATTTGGTATTGTTTATCTTTGTATCACTTATGGCAATAGAAGACAATAAAAAAAACAAACTCATAAAGAAGTTGATGAACCCTTATCGGCTTGTTATAGTTAATGAGGAGACCTTCGAAGAACAATTCCAAGTTGGACTTTCGAGGCTAAATTTAATCGTTTTTTTAGTTCTAACCTTTACGATCTTTGGCCTAAGCGTTTTTTTTGTCGTCTCCTATTCGCCACTTAAAGAATACATTCCCGGCTACGATTCATCTGAAATTCGAAAGAAAGCAGTTGAAAATCTATTTTTAGCAGATTCATTAATTTCCGTTTATAAAAAAAATGAACAATATTTAAATATTGTAAGGGGTGTGCTGAAAAATAATCTAGTTTTTAAGGAAGATCCGAATTCGAACATTTCAGAGAACATCCCTATAATAAAGCAGAATACGATTAGAAATAATATCACTCCTGCAGATTCGATATTGCGAGATTTAGTTTTTAGAGAAGACAAATTCAATGTGGTCAACAACACTCGGCTTGCCGAAGAACTTTTTTTAATTGTCCCAGCTAAAGGTATTGTTTCCCAAGCCTATGACCAAAAAAATAAACATTATGCAGTAGATATTGCTCTTGAAGAGGGAACTCCTATTAAATCCGTTGCTAATGGGACAATAGTTTTCGCTGAATATACAGCTCAAACGGGATATGTCATAATGGTAGAACACGACCTAGGGATGCTCTCAGTTTACAAGCACAATTCAATATTAAATAAAGAACAAGGAGACATAGTCGCTGCGGGAGAAGTTATTGCTCAAGCTGGAAATACAGGGGAATATTCAACAGGGTGGCATCTTCATTTTGAATTGTGGATTGACGGTTATTCCCTGGATCCGGAATTGTTTTTTGATTTTGAGAAATAAGATGAAAGAATTTGCTGCTAGAGTTTTTGCCGCTTTGACTTACAAGGTCAATCAAAAATGGATTCACAATCCCCTAGCAGCACAAAGCAAGACTTTTAAATATCTTATCAAGAAAGCAAAAAACACCCAATTCGGCAAAGATCACGGATTTCAACAAATCAAAAACTATGCTGACTTTACTCAACAGGTACCCATTTCTGACTATGAGGGTTTGCGCCCCTACATTGAGGAAATAAGAGCAGGCAAACCGGATGTCTTGTGGCCAGGCTTACCACTCTATTTTGCAAAGACAAGTGGAACGACTTCAGGGATTAAGTATATACCAATTAGCAAAGAGTCCCTTCCCACACATATACGAGGTGCTAGAGATGCGATCTTAAATTACATCTATCATTCTAAAAAGACAGCCTTTGTAAGTGGCAAGCAAATCTTTCTGCAGGGGAGCCCTAAATTAAAAAAAGAAAACGGAATTGATATCGGTCGCCTTTCGGGAATTGTTGCTCATTATGTGCCAGGCTATTTACAAAAAGAGAGGATGCCTTCATGGGAGACCAATTGCATCGAAGACTGGGAGACTAAAGTTCAAATGATTATTGAGGAAACTCTGGAGGAGAAAATGTCAGTAATCGCTGGAATTCCTTCTTGGGTTCAAATGTATTTCGAACAAATTGTCCAACAAACCAATAATACAATTGGTAAACAGTTTCCAAATTTTAGTTTGTTTATATATGGGGGAGTCAATTATGAACCCTATCAGCCAATATTTAAAAAACTAATTGGCCGGTCAGTGGATAGCATAGAATTATTTCCTGCTTCAGAAGGGTTTTTTGCCTATCAAGACCAACAAGATGACAAGGGATTACTTTTATTGTTAAATAATGGCATCTTTTATGAGTTTATAGAAGCAAGCTCCTTTGATGATAAGAATTCTGACCGATATAGTCTAGAAAAAATTAAATTAGGTGTTAACTACGTTATGCTTATTTCGACTAGTGCAGGCTTGTGGGGTTATAATTTGGGTGATACAGTCATGTTTACTTCGTTATATCCCTTTCGCTTAAAAGTCACAGGAAGGATTAAACATTTTATTTCTGCATTTGGAGAACATGTGATCGGCTCAGAAATTGAACAATCACTAAACTTTGCTATGGATAAAATAAACGACTCCGTAATCGTTAGAGAGTTTACTGTGGCCCCACAAACTAGTCCATTACAGGGATTACCCTATCATGAATGGTTTATAGAATTTGAAAAAGCCCCTAAAGATATAAATCAATTTTCGTCCCTCATTGATGAAGCAATGCAAGCTCATAACATTTATTATAAAGACCTAATCACTGGAAAAATATTGCGGCCATTGATGATTACGATCGTTGCAAAAGAAGGCTTTACAAGCTATATGAAGGCAATTGGAAAATTAGGAGGACAGAATAAAGTAGCACGTGTATCAAATGATAGAAAAACAGCGGACGCATTATCCAAATTTACCATTGTAAAATGAAAAAAAAGAATGTTGTTTCTTTGGTTTATTCACTCGAAAACACTTTTGTAAAAAAGGATATTGATTATCTAAGCACCATTACAAAGAAACTTTATTTACGCTCTTCCAGACCAGATAAAGACCCTTTACGATTTTTATGGAATCGAGTCAGTGAACTTTTTTTTAGTCTTTTTTATGTTTCTAGATCCAAAATCATTTTTTGTTGGTTTAATGATTATCATGCGTTTTTTCCTCTTTTGATAGCTAGCCTCTTTTCCAAAAAAAGTGTTCTTATTGTTGGAGGCTATGATGCTGTGGCAGATCAAACACTCAAATACGGTCTTTTTTGCCGTACAAATTGGCGTCAAAAACT
>CENX01201069.1_pt1 | contig 11707 bp, 4 predicted proteins | sample 361321 | NCBI WGS metagenome assembly CENX01 (sample SAMEA2619678, study PRJEB7988) | marine metagenome | isolation source: saline water (ENVO:00002010), including | reverse complement strand
CAGCCTATCACTAAATTAAAAGCAAAACAAAAGAGTTTCACTGAATTTGACATAGAGTGGTTAGCTCTTTTTATTCCCGATGATATATTGTCATCATCAAATCAAATACTAGACAAAAGAGCTATTCTAAATTTCTTTGAAAATTCGATTTTAAATTACAGTTTCTCAATTTTAAAAGACATTATAAGTGACAAGTCAATAAAAAAAACAGTTGGCAAAAAAGCTTCTCTTGCTGAATTTCTTTACTCCATCATTACCAAGAGTGATTTAAAAGAGTTTGATCTAATGATAGAAGAAATTTTAGATAATTTGACTAAAATATTAGGGGTTGAGAAACGTGTACTCCAAAAAAAAATAGTTCAAAAAGTCAACAAAAGAAAACCTAAAATAGAATTAGATTACCTTTTTTTATTTTTATATGATACTGATCTATCTTCTAAATCCAAAGAAAAAGAAGTTGAGTTGATCATCAACAAAGAGCTCACTTTTTTTCAAAAAAGGGCAGTGGAGTATCTTTTTGATTTGATTGCCGTATTAAAGAAAACTTCACCAAGCAAGAAAGTGTTTTTTGAAGAAAAAGAATGGATTAAAAACTTTAGGCTTTTTACTGAAAACACTAAAAGCGAAAATTTTTCACAAACTGTGGTAAAGTTTGTATTAGACCAGATAAAAAATAGCACAATAGATTTTGATAAGGCTATAGTAGGAATTCTCAATTTTTTTTCAGGTAAAAATCGTCTTTCACCTGTCGATGGTTCTATCATTAGTTATTTGTTTGATATATTGCTTGAAGACCCAAAAGCACTTAATACTCCTAAAATTTTAAGTAAAATAGATAATTTTGGAGAATTAATTTTGAATTTAATCTCTAACATCCCTGCTAGTAAAGCACAGTTTGAAAAGCTTATTCTTTTCCCTAATGTGTTAAAGCAATTCACCGATTCACAACTAAAAAAACTATTTGGTCAACTGTCAACGAATAAAAAAAATCAATTTCAAGAATTAATTAACTCTTTTTTGATGTTGATACCTACAGAAAATAAAACTGTTTTAAAAAATAATCTTTTAATTTTTGCGCTTAGAATTTTAATTGTCGATAAAAATATGAATCTAGATACTTTTCTTACTCGACTAATAGAATATGTGAGTCTTTATGATCCAGCCTCTTTTTCAAAGTCAAATCTAAAACAGGAATTGAATAAACTAATTATAAAGAGGCCAACTGCAAAAGAAATAAAATTAGAAGAACTACTATTTAAGATTCAAAAAGAAAACCTCTTTAATGACGAAACAGAAGGGATTAAAGAGGATGTGCTTAATTTCGAGATTCTACTTACGTTGAAACATCAAAAATTGATAAAGGGTTTAAAAAAAACATTTGATCACAAAGCTTTCATGCTCAGAGATTTTGAAAAAATTATTGCTAAAAAAGAAAATTTTCTCAGCTTTCTCAATTTTTATTTAGGGGACAATGAAATCTTATTGTCTTTTGCTCAGATTTCATTTCGTAAAATGTATCAACCCAAAGTTGAAAGTCTAATCAAAAAGAGTAGTAAAAAAATACTTGCTTTCGAAGAAGTGCTAAAAAAAATTAATATAGAAGAAAAGTTTTCTAGGTTAGCACCCGAGAAGTTTGCTTTAGTTTTAAGAATATTTGTGCTTAAACAATTACCTAAATTCAAAAAGATTTCTTCTTTAAAAGAAGAGCAGCTCGCTTTTGATTTTGCAAACTTTTTATCAAAAGAACGCTATTTAGATTCTCAAAAAATGGTCTTTTGGAATTATTATATTTCTGATCAAAAAGTCATACAGAAAATTGTCTATGGATTTAGTCTTTTCAATGATACCAATATGTTTACTGGAATAAATCAGAGGTCTAAAAATGAAATATTTTTTAAGGATTTAGTCTTCTCGTTTTTGAAAACGAACAAAATTCCATATTGGGCTGAGTCAAAAGGTCTTGAAATCGAAGAAGCCTTTGCCTATGTAAAAGATAGAATAGGAGCAAAGGACAATCAGTTTGTATTACAACTTTTTAGTGAACCAAAAATAGCAAAGCGTCTAACAGCCATTTTATCTAAAGAAACATTACCAATTCAAAAACAGATTTTAAGTCTGCTAGAAAACCCTTATGCTGGTCTAGGTATACTAAAGGTTTATGAAATAACTTTGGAAATCATTCAAAAGCAATCTCTCGATAGTGCTCTTTCAAATGATGAATGGTTATTTGATATCATCGTAGAGCAACAATTGTGGAAAAATAGTAATACAGCAGTGGTTATTGAAAGTATTCACCAAGCAATAAAAAAATTCATTGCTCTTAGTCAAATCCAATTTATTGAAAAATTTAATGCAATCACTTCAGTCCCTGAGACATATCTTAATTATTCTCTCAAGAAAAACTTTTCTAAAGCTGAAATAGAATCGATTTTATACTTTTATCTAGAGAAGGGGAATGTGCCTGTTTCATTACAATCGATTTCAACTAAAATTTTAACTCAATTACAGAAGTTTGTAGAAAATGATATTGCAAGGATATCAGAATATTTTAGTCTTAATGGCGTAAGCATAGAGAAAATAACGCACTTACTGGAATTAATTTCAGAAAAAAAATGGATTGATTTAATGACCCAAAACTATTTTTCGAAAGAACGTTCACTTCTTCTATTTTTTGAAGCCTTAATTGAGGTTATACAACAAACAAGCACCTCTGAAAAAGCCAATTTTCAACTCTATGCAAAACTCTATACCTCTATTTTGACCCGATCACAAAATAGAATTGATCTGATTAATTTTTTAACCTATTTAAAATTGAATCAAGTCACAGTTTACAATCAACTTTATGAGACTTTGATAGCTTTATTTAGAGCTGAAGAAATTTTACCTAATAGTATTATTGGTGAAAACATTAATATGAAAGGCTCTTTGATTAAAATTTCAGAGCTTGAAAAGAATTTACCTAAAAATGATTTTTTAGAATTATTAGACTATTATATGGTGTTTGGATCTTTAGATGAAAAAACTCAACACCTATCACAAAAAGATTTAAAGAATATTCTCTCTAAATTATTGAGAACAAACTTATTGCCGCTTCGGAAAAAATTATTTCAATGGGCTTCTTCTAAAGAGTCTGTAGAACGTTTTTTAAATCTCTATCCTGAGCAAGACAAAACAAAGACTTTGGATTTGATTCATCCTGAATTCACTCTTTTTCTCGAGCTAATGAAATCTATTTTTCAAAAGTATTTAAACATAGATTTAAATAAAATTGCTCAATTCCAATCTTATGATGATTTGGTTTACTATTTGCTTAAATATTGGTCTTCAAGTGGCTTGTCTATAGATCACCCAAATAGAATATTACAACAATTAGTTGATGAAATTATCCTAACTACATCTTATAGCAAAGCCTCTTTTTTTGGGACATTATTGCCCCTATTAGAGGAACTAACAAATGAAGAAGAGTTAGAGTATGTTCTTGATTTACAACGCAACTATGAGTCTTTAAGAACTTTTGAAGAGGAGCAATTGATGACGCAACCTACACCAAATGATTTTGATGAAAATGACAATTTATATATTGATAATGCTGGTTTGGTGATCCTCTGGCCTTTTCTTTTTCAATTATTTAATAAACTCAATTTAGTTATTAAAAAAGAATTTAAAGACGATGAGTCACTTCAAAAAGCAATTATACTAACTCAATATCTTTGTACGGGTAAGGATGAAATTGAGGAAAATGATTTAATTTTAAATAAGCTTATTTGTGGTGCACCATTAAATCAATATGTAAATCTAGAGACAAGACTTGAGGCCTTTGAAAAAGAAATCTGCGAATCATTGTTGAATGGGGTAATAAAGAATTGGGAGAAAATTGGGAATACCAGTATTGATGGATTGAGAGAAACCTTTTTAATGCGTGAGGGAGTTTTGAGAAAAACAGAAGAAAACTATTCTTTATTTGTTAAGAAAATGCCTTTTGATGTCTTATTGAGTACTATACCCTGGAATATTTCTATGGTACAAAATGCATTTATGAAATATAGAATTATTGTAGATTGGAATTAAGATTAGTTTATGCAAAACGATATCATAGAGTTAAATATTCATACGATACAACACGAGCTTGCTTGGCTATCAAGTGCTATTGATCAACGACTAAATCATTTCTTTAAGCAAGAGGAAAATAATCTTTCTTTTAACCTGGAGGAGCCACCAGATTTGACAAATGATTTTAGCAAATATGCTCACTTAATAAAAGACAATGATTTTGGTACAAATGAAAGGCTTTTAATAATTGTAGCCTTGGCTATAGTATATAAACCTGAAATGTATGACAGGCTTCAAATTAAAAATAAAACATTGAATAAAAACTTTACTGAATTTGGAGGATTTAAAGATGCAGAATCGGGTGCATTTATTCCTACTCTTAGAACTGTTTCTTTTCTGCTAAATGAGAGTGATTTACTTAGAACAGTTCAAATTCACTCTTTATTTGAAAGTAAACATATTTTCATTACCAAGAAGATTATAAATATTGCAGTACCAAAAAACAGAAATATCATGGATAGTACCTTTTCAATTGGAGAAGAACTATTTGTGTCAATCACTGAGGGGAAAACATACAAACCTAATTATAGCAGCAATTTTCCTGCTAATATTTTAGACACCCCACTAGATTGGGATGATTTAGTTCTTGAAGATAGTGTGATGGAAGAAATAAAGTTAATAGATACTTGGTTAGAAAACAAAGAAGAATTAGCTATGGACTCAAAATTGAATAAAAGAACTTCTCAAGGATTTAAATGTTTGTTTTATGGGTTGCCCGGCACAGGAAAAACACTCACAGCTTCACTTTTAGGTAAAAAAAATAACCTTCCAGTGTATCGGATAGATTTATCTCAAGTCGTTTCAAAATATATAGGCGAAACTGAAAAAAACTTAGGAAATATTTTTGATTTAGCTGAAAATAAAAATTGGATTTTATTTTTTGATGAAGCAGAATCATTATTTTCCAAGCGAACCTCCGTGAGTGATTCTAAGGACAAATTTGCCAATCAAGAAACAGCCTATTTGCTCCAAAGGGTCGAAAATTTCAATGGTCTTATTGTTTTGGCTACGAATCTTAAACCCAATATAGATATGGCTTTTTCAAGGCGAATTCAATCCATGATTCAATATTCCATTCCTAGTGCAAAACTTCGTAAAGTCCTTTGGGGAAAAGCTCTCAAGGGCATCGCTGATATTGAAGACAAAACCCTAAGTTTATTGGCAGAAAAATACGAACTTGCAGGTGGTTCGATTAAAAATATCATACAATTTGCTTGGCTGCATGCAAAGGGGAAAAATATAAAAATCAATAAAGAAATCTTATTGATGGGTATTAGGAGAGAATTAAGCAAAGATGGAAAAACATTTAATAAATTGTAGAAGTTAATCGGCTATCTATTTAAATTTAATATCACTTAAATTCATCATCCTATACTTAAAATCTTCTACACGTGTTCGATTAGATATCAATTGAATAACAATCTCTTCAAAGTTTTTTTCTAGCCATAGAAGGTAAGATTCAATTTCTGAAAACAAGAGTGAGTGTTCAGGAATTTTGCTATCGTCCATCTTCATTTTAGCCCTTGCTTGGAATGATAAGAGGGGGTCATTAGATTGCAATAAATATTGTTTTTTACCTTGATTTACTTCCAAATTTCTTTTCTTAAGTGCAGCAAAGGCAATGTTTACTGTTGCACAAGAAAGAATATTTTTGTAATAAAAGACGATGGCATTAAGTGACTCTGATAGGGTATATGTAGGTTGTGGGAATTCACTTTCGAGTTTTCTTAAACGGCCTTTAGAATCATCATATTTAAAAATGGGAGCTATGATTTCTAGATCTTGAGCCTCTAAATTAAGTTCCAATAATTCAATTCCAATCATCCGCATCTCATTTGTCCCATTAAAAACCAATTCTTTCACATTTTCAATCACTTCAACAGGATATTTTATAGCTAAATGGCAAAAAATAATTTTAAGTTTATGATTTGCCTCAAGAATGAGAAGTTCATTTAAATTTTTTAAAGAAGTATCAACTTTCAAGTTTAGTCCTAGGTTTTGAACAATGCAATATTCATTGATGCTTTTTTGGATTAATTCATTGAACAAATTTGTTAATTCAGAATTATTTTTAATTGATGAGAACGAAATATTCTCAAAAATTTCAATATAATTGGATTGGTCTTCATTCTTTATATATTTTAAAAAGCGATTTGTATTAGAGCTTATTAGCTTGTTATAAAGAAGTTTTTTGATCTCAATATCGAACTTTGAATAATAATTTATCTTATAAAAAAGATCTTGTGCGGTTTTCCTAGCAATTTCAATAATCTTTTCAAGTGCTCTAGGCTCAGCACTTTGATAAAGCTTTTCGAAAAAACCTTCAACTTCTTCATCAAATAAAAGCAGTGGCATATAAAGATAATAAGAACAATCTATTTTTCTTTCTACAAGAATAGTGAAGAAGCATATTTTTAATTCTCTTGATGATTCATTGAGGTTTTTTAATAAATTTTCTTTGGAAGTTTTCCTGATACATTGTTCTAATTGGATGATACTTTTACGTATCAATGAATTGCTTTTTGATTTTTGGTAGGTTTTAAAAAATTCGAGTAGGATGGAGTCAAACTCAGAAATAGGCATAATTTTCAAAAGCTCTTCAACCTTTAATTTTGAACGTTGTATTGCGGTATCTTGCTTTGGTTTTTCTTTATAAAACGAATTACTAATATCTAAAAGTTGCTTTTGATATCCTTTTTTCAACTTTACAGTATTCAAAAACCATATAATAGTAATTAAGATTAAAAACACAAAAAGGAGTGTTATTTTCATCTCATAGCTATCTATGAGTAAAAACAACAACATCAATATTCCAGCAAATAATTGACCAAGAGGCACTCCATAGCCTGAGGTATAACTTTGTACGATTGACTTTGAGTTTGCATCAAAGGCTTGAAATAAGATATTTTGACTTGGAATGAAAAGTGCTCTATTGACGGACCTTTCAATAACTTTTCCAATAGATGCAATGGCTAAAATAATGACTACTAGCCCTAATGAATCAGCAATAAGGTGAGTGACTAGTGCAATAATATAAATAAATCCAATGGCAAATATTAAGGCATAGAACCCTGCAAAAACCCCTTGCTCTCTAATGATATTTTTAGAAACAAAGAGTTTAACAATCAATTCTAATATTCGCATACATCCAAATACGACAGAGAAGAACGAAGCCACATTGAAACCTAATTGTTCTTTTTTGGCATTTGTTATGTTCATTAAAGAAAAATCAACCAAAAGCTGTGTGATCATGGCTAGGATCACAGAAAAGAAAAGAAACCTAAAGAGGCTTGATTTGAAAAGTTTTTTAAAGGTAAATTTTTCAATTGAGTAATTACTTTTTACCGACACTCGGGTTTGGGTTTTCGGAAAAGTGATTAAGGTAATTAAGAATCCAAATATAAGAAGGGAAGCAGCCGCTATTAATAAAAAATGTTCTCTCTCAATCAACTTTAGCGCATTAATCATAGGAATAATGACAATATAGACCAATATAGCAGCCAGTACTTCGCCCAAACTAATAATTCCATTGTACTTTTTGTTTTCATACAAATTGAAAATTTGTGTAGGTATTTTCCAAAAAATCAAGATGACAATGCTTGAGGATATCCAAAAGAATATATATGCAAGAAAAACGATAACATTCTTATTGTCTAAATACGAGTAGCTGTACCAAAAGATACCTAAAATAATCGCGATAAAAAAAGAGAAACTTGACAAGGTAGTTTTCAAAGAGAAGTTTTTCTCAATCAAATTAAATAAACGAGCAAAGGCAAACCCTCCAAGCCCTCCCACAATATAGGCTACAGGCAAATATTCAATGGAAATAGTTTGAATAAATGCTGCGTTAACAAAAACAAAATAAAAGGGAATGTAAATCCCCAAAATAATGGATAGCGATACTAGAAAAAATAACTTCTTTGACGTTTGCATTAGTTTAGTTTTAAAATGAATAAAAACATCATTAAATAGTCAATTGAATTTGCCCTTTGGTCAGGTAAAAAAGTGGTAAAAAAAATCAATGGTCCTCTATTTACAATCAGAGCAGGCCCTATGTATGCTTTTTTATTTACAAAACTTCCTGTTCCATTTGAATATGTTATAAAACCCCTCAAACCTGCCTTTATTCCTTTAGGAAAAGAATACAATAAATCAGGAATGTAAATGAAAACGTCGTTTGAAGGATCTTGCAAATTATTTAGATACCGGAATTGATTGTTTAAGGATAATTTATTTAAAACAATTTTGTGATCGAATCTTAGCCCAGTATAAAGTTTCTTTTGGTAATCATTATAACGAGTGTAGCTAAATAGTTTCGTGTTTTCATTGAACGTATAGCCCAAAAACAGCTCACGTCTCATATTAGTATTATTTTGAAAATAAAAAATGGGGCGGTATCGAAAATCAATTTTCTCGTTAGCAAATTTCAATCTGAATTCTGTAATTATGGGGACTGTTTGGCTAAAACCGAGAATAGAAAGAAATAAAAGACTGAAATAAGTTAGTTTTTTTTTCAAAGATCAATAATGAGTTTAAATATTAAGTAAGTTGGTCTTTGAGGAACATAAGGAACATTTTTATTCCAAAGAGAGGATGATATGAAACTACTGTAGTCTGCAGTTCCCCTTCTATTTTCCAAATCAAAATATCCTGCAGCTGTTCTAGGTCCGGGGTGATAATATTTTTGATTCAAAATATTATCCCATGAAATAGATAATTTAGCCATAGGCAACTTGGAATGTCCCAAGATGAAATTTCCATTCAATACAAAATAGGAAGGAATTTCTTCGGTTTCATTTACACCCAAATTAAGATTTTGTGTTGTATTAGGTCCCACCGGTCTGGTATTTACCCAATTTACACGACCATTTATTCCAATATTCAAATTTTTTATTTTGATTCTTTTAAAAACGCCAGCATTGAATCGATAATTTGCTATATCTCCTAGACGAACTCTTTCTGATGGATCCACAGAAAGGATGTCAACTAGACTAAATTCTTCTGCTGATATTTTGTAAGGATTAAAGTAGGTTGCATTAGCATAAAAATTAAAATCCTTCAACTTGTATCTGAGATTTAACATTGAGCCTAAAACATAATAATTTCCATCATTTGCATTATACACTAAAGACCCGTCTGAGACAGAGGCTACAGCGTTACTAACCACATACGAAAATCCGGTTAAATTCCACTTAAATGTTTTTTCTGTATTGTTGCCCAATAGAACTAAATCAATATAATTTACTTGTTCTGGAACAATGTCAGGATTTGGAGTTCTACCTCCTCCTGTACTATATTTTGTATAAAGAGATACATCTTGAAATCCAGTGGAGTAATTAAGTTTGACGGTAAAGTTTTGAGCGTTGTATAGTAAACCCAAACGAGGTGTAAAAACTTCATAACCCTCATTTAAACGAACCCGATGGATGTCATATCGAATTCCACCACTTAAATAAAATCTCTCGCCTAAAATATAACTGCCCTGAATATAATTACCTATATCACGAACTAAAAACATATTACTGCCTTCATCTTGACCACTAACTGTGCCCAGTTTTTGTGCAAATGGTTCTTCAATATAACTCGCATATTCGTCCTCTGTACCCAAGTCAGTATCATAATTCATATGAACTAAATAGTCTCCTTGCGTAGACTTAATTCGAAAGTCAACACCATAGAGAAGGTTTAATTTATCTGAGTTATAATACATTCGAGCCTCTGTTCTGCCTTGAAGTGCTTGATAAAAATAAAATCGGTTTCGCCACCCATGAGTAGTTGCTAATGATTCATCAACAAGAGAGGCTATTGAAAGTGAAGTGCTTGGATCTCCAAAAGGTTTAAAATTTACTCGATTTGATTCTTTACCAAGGCGATGATTTTTAAACGTAGACAGAAGAGAATAACTTAAATTCTCATTTAATTGTTCATTAAAGTTGATATATAGAGTTATATTCTCTGGAGACCAAACTGAACCACTCTTGGATGAAGCAACATCAACATCCTGATAAAAATTGAAACCTTCTGTTCTTTTCCAGGTTCTAAAACCAAAAAGGAAGTTATTAATTGAAATTTTACCTCCTATAAAATAATCTTCCGTATGATTTGAATAAGAAATTGGGTTTCCGTTTACAATTCCTGAATAGGCGTTTTTATCTTTCAGCAAAGCGAGATTTTGACCTTCATCTGTTAAAATAATACTATTGTTTTCTACGTTGTAAAGGGAACTTAATTCACTTAAATTGTTTGCCACTAAATAACTGTTTAGATCATCAGCATTTGAAAAATCTAAATTTAAATGATCATAATCAAATTTATCCAAATCGCTTGAGCTGTAGTTATAAAATTCCTCTGAAGACATGTCATGTTCATCAGAAGAAAAATAACGACCTGTTAGCTGGAAATTAAATTTTCCTTTTGTACTACCAATGGTGAAGTCTGCATCTTTTGTATTAAATGAACCACTTCCTATCGACCCATAAGCATAAAGTCCACTTTCTGAATCCTTTTTGTCTTTAAAGAAATTACCAGGTTTTTCAGTTCCTGAATAGGTAATTATGTTGATGGTTCCCACAAAGGCGCGAGGCCCATAAACAGTGGAGGCAGGTCCATAAATAACCTCAACAGCTTTTATATTAGATAATGGATATTGTCTAGATAGATAGGCCCAATTAAGCCATAAATCGTTTTCTTCAACCCCATCGACCATTAACAAAGTTCGCTCAGTATTCTCTTGTCTAAAACCAAGTTGAAAGATATTTGCGAATAAAACAGAGTGAATTTTACTAATTTCAAAACCTGCAATGTCCGCTAAAAGCTCTACAATGTCATTGTATCCACGTTCAATAATCTGCTCCGCATCAATAAGTTCTAGGGAGGCAGGTGCAGTGCGGATATCTTCTGGTCTTTTTGACAAAGAGGAAATTGTTGCTCCAACATTTTGATCATATAGTGTTTTATAAAGTTCTCTAAACACAAAATTCCTATTTCCCGTAATGGGTTCAAACTTATTGTCGGCAAGTATAATTTGTTTAATGTAGTCATTTGCCAAAGCAATTGAATCTTCAGCAATTGCTGTGAGGCCCATCAATTCTCTCGCATAATTCTTATTGGCATTACTTGATTTCTTATTACTAAACACACAATTATTTAAAGTATTTTTAAGTTCTTCGAAGTTTCCTATTTTATAAAAATTTTGTGCTTTTTCGATAGAATTAAAACAAGAATTGTTTTGAGAAAATCCTCTATTTCCAATCAATAGGAAAAGTATGTAAAAACATTTAAAATTAATTTTTCTCATTTAATTATAGTTTATGATTTCTAATGGATTTAGTGGCCAAAGCTTTATTGTACGATCATAACTTGCCGTTATAAGTGTTTTAGTTTCATTATCAATAAAAGATGATGTAATCCAATCTTTATGTGATGAAATATTCGCGATAGAAGAATAATTACTGTTTTGCCATTCATTCCCGTTTCCATAGAATATATTAATTGCTCCATCAAAACCGGTCGTTGTTAAGATTGACTTTTCATTTAAAGTAGTCACAGCACAACTACTAATTTTTGATTTGTGAATTTGATTATTAAAAAGTGTTTC
>CENX01099177.1_pt1 | contig 11733 bp, 11 predicted proteins | sample 361321 | NCBI WGS metagenome assembly CENX01 (sample SAMEA2619678, study PRJEB7988) | marine metagenome | isolation source: saline water (ENVO:00002010), including | reverse complement strand
TTATCTCTTGAGTAATTTGGTCTCCATCGGTTCTTCTATCAGTGGATGCAAGAAATTCTACTGTACCATCTTGATCAGTATATTCATGAAGGTCAAATTGTTTAAAACTTGTAATTGAAGTTACTGTACCAAATGAGGTGTCATTCCAAACCATTTCTAATGTTGTTGAATCTATGTTCATATCTGACATGTCTTGTTCAGAACTATTCGCTGAATAGTAATCATCCGGTGCACTACATGGAGAACCAACGGGTAAACAATATGAACCATATTGAACACCACCCATAGGTCCTGCTATTGTTCCAGGTTCAACATATTCTGCTTCACCTGGGTATGCACCCATACCGATATATGGCGCTCCATTTTTAGATCTTAAAATTTCATTTCTCCAAATGGCCTCAAAGCCATTTCCAGAATCATATTTCAAAGTCGCCCTTATCGAATTTATATCAATACTACCCATATCTGAGCCATCATATACATTCGTAATAAAACCATCACGCCCATGATGAAAACCAGAAAGTCTTAAAGAAATTTTTTCATTAATAGGTAAATCAGCTGCAGCTTTAACATCAAAACGATTCCAATCACCAGCAGTGATCTGAACCTTACCATTATATTCATTTGAAGGAGCTTTAGTTACAATATTAACAACACCACCTGTTGTATTAGCACCAAATAATGTTCCTTGAGGCCCTCTTAAAACTTCAACTCTTTCAACATCGAATAAATCAACTAAAGAAGTCATATTAAAATATTGAGGTACTCCATCAATAGTAACCATGACAGCACTTCCTGCATATGGATCAGGCTCAATAGCCCCCATTCCTCTTACATTGAAAACTGCACCATGAGGTGTATTTGCAAATTGTCCAATTTGAGCACCAGGAACAAGTCCTTGTAAACTCTCAAGATTAACAACAGCTTTATTATCTAAAACATCACCTGAAATAGCTGTTATTGCTATTGGAACAGTTTGAATGGTATCTTCCCTTTTTTGAGCAGTAACAACAATTTCCTCAAGTCCATAATTATCAGAACTTTCTTGAGAAACTCCAGTTAAAGGTGTTAACAAAAAAAGAACAATAAATAAAATTAAACTATTTTTCATGATTTCCCCCCCGAGATTATTATTTATGTTGAGAAAATTGTATAATATAGTAAATTTTAGTGCAACAAATTTAAATATTTTTAAAAATGAACAATAATAATAACAATGATCAAATATCAAAAATAAACTTTATGGATCCAAAAATCCAAAGCTGTCCTTATCAATCATACAAAATTCTTAGAGAAAATTGTCCAGTTTATCAATTACCAGAATTAGGTTTTTATATGATCACAAAATATAAAGATGGTAGAAAAGTTCTTCTTGATCCAAGAGTATTTTCAAATAATCCAACTCAACATGAAAATAATTTGGATGAGGGCGCAAAAGTACATGCGGAGATCATGGAAGAGCATGGAGTAGGATCATTTGTAGAAACTTTGCAAAGAACTGATCCTCCAGTTCATACAAAGTATAGGAAATTATTAAACAAAGCTTTTAGTGCAAGTAGAGTTAAGGAAATGCAACCTTATATTTCTAAGGTTGTAAATGATTTAATTGATAGTTTTGTTGATAAGGGCGAATGCGAGTTTGTAAAAGATTATGCTGTTCCAATTCCATCAACAATCATAGCTGACCAACTTGGAGTGCCAAGAAAAATGTTAAAAAAATTAAAACTATGGTCTGATGCAATGATTATTTCATTTGGTGTTGCTTCAATAGAAGATATGAGGTCGGCCGCGTATCTTGAAGCTGAGTCACAGCATTATTTTGACAAAGTATTTAATGAAAAAAGAAAAAATCCTTCAAACGATATTATATCTGATTTAGTAAACCTAAAACTTGATAATGGTAAAAATTTAACAAATAATGAACTTCAAGGATTAGTGGCACAGCTTCTAGCAGGGGGGAATGAAACAACGACTAGCTCTATAGCACATGGGCTTTGGCTTTTATTGCAATATCCTGATCAAATGAATAAATTAATTAAAGATCCAAGTCTTATACCGAATTTTGTAGAAGAGGTCATTAGATTTGAAACTCCTGTTCAAGGACTTTTTAGAACTGTCAAAGAAGATACTGTTATTAATGAAACTAAAATCTCAAAAGGAAGTGTCTTACTTGTAAGATATGCATCATTTAATAGAGATGAAGAAATTTTTGAGAATCCAGAAAAATTTGATATTGAAAGAAAAGATGTTGGTAAGCATCTTGCCTTTGGATCTGGGGCTCATCATTGTGTTGGCGCAATGCTTGCAAGAGCAGAAATGAAGACTGCATTTAAATTTTTATTTGAAAGAATAAAGGATATAAGTCTCAGTAGGCCATTATTAGACATTCCTCATAATCCAAGCCTTTATATTCATCAAATGAAAGAATTGCCAATCAAATTTTCTAAGAGATAAAATTATTAAGTTTACAAAATTTGATATGAGAGATCTTCTTTATTTTGACTTCCTCTATAGACTAAACCACTAAAAATTTCATTTGGATCATCGCCGGAATATTTAGTTGTCCTACTCCAATCAAATAAATACTGTCGAAAAGATATCCTCCAATCACCATCTCTAGACTCATACTTATCTATATAACGCCCTGAACAAGTATAATTAAATCCCTCTGAGGCCCACAAAGCCAAAACATAAATTTCTCCAGTTGCTTTATTATTATTAATATCAATATCATAGCTCTCATTAATTATGGTGTGAGAAGTATCTTGCAAGGTTAAATTACCCGCCACAATATCTTCACAAAATTTTTCATAATGTCCGTCATATGTTCCATATCTTACTTCAGCATCGTCATGAAAAGCTTGCTTAAATATATCCAGATCACAACGATCGCAGCCTCTTGAATAATAAGTAACAGCTTTTCTAATTGCTTGTTCTGCTAATAGTGTTTCAATATTTGTTATTTTTACCATTTTGTTTTCCTAAAATTTAATTAAATTGTTAATTAAAATAATATAAAATTTTTTTTATACATAATTCAATAACTAAAGAGGTTTAAAAGAATGAATAATAATAATAATAATAAGATTCAAAAATTAATTGATAGGCAAGAAATTTATGAAGTCCTCACAAGATATTGCCAAGGAGTAGATCGTTGTGATGTTGAATTAATAAAATCAGTTTATCATGAAGATGCCCAAGATGATCATGGCATGTTTAAAGGAAAAGGATTAGATTTTGCACAATGGATTGTTGATTGGGAAAAAGAAAATATTGAAATGGGTCAACATGTAATAGGTAATTTTAGCTGTGACCTTCAGGGGGATATAGCTTATTGTGAAACATACTGTATTTCTTTTAGCGTTGATAAATCAGGAAAAAATGCAACTGTTTATAATAGGTATATTGATCGCTTTGAAAAAAGGAATGACTGTTGGAAAATTGCAGATAGATTAGTTGTTTTAGATCTTACTAGGACTGATGATCCCTCAGAACCATTCGGTGATGTTCCAGGATGGGATTTTACTTGGGGATTGCGAAACAAAGAAGATCCAATGTATAAGAGATAATAATTTTTTAATTAATTTTAGCCTTGAACTTCCCTTGGAAGCTCGCCATCAGGGTAAGGTATTGAGGTAGCTTCAAAAAAATGAGCATCTGTTTTTGGTGGATCGCCTAAAGCTATTTCACTAAGAAAAACTTCTATATGACTAGTCTTTAAATGATCCTTTAATGACTGTAAATCTTCCCACAATTCTGTAATCCTTATGATTGAATTATTATGGAGTTCAACACTAAAGCCATAATCTACACAGCCTTTTTCTTTTCTGGTCTCAATTTCTAATTTTTCTACAGCATTTTTTATTATTTCAAAATTTTTTTCATTTGTTATCATTTTTGCATTAACTACAATCATCTAATTCCCCTATCAAATTTTAGAAATATTATTAAATCTACTATGATTACTTAACCTTCTTATCATTTAAATAATCATGAAGTTTTTCATGAAAAAACCGAACTCTTGACTCTTGCGCAGCTAAATAAGGTTCTTGATAACCTCTTGATCTAACACCCCTTCTTAAACCATCTGTTAGTTGCCAATCTTGATAAACAACATGATCCCATAGATCTTCGACACCTTTACCACCGTCATAATCACGAAAATCTAATTCAACTTCTTGAAGTTTTACCGGATTCACCTTTGTGCGGCTAATAAATTCTTGCTCATGGCCATCATCTCTTCCAGTTTTGCCTATACCTTTTGCTACACCACCTATTGGATAACCCATATCCCAAAGATCAAAAAAACACTTCTCAGGATCTGTTGGATGAGGAAACCAATTTAAAAGAATACAGCCATCAGCTTGAACACCCATCGCTATATTTGGAAAAATAAATTGAAAGGGACTTTCTGTTAACTCTTCATCAGAAAGATTTTCATAATGAAAATAACCCTTCTCTTTATAATTTTTTCTTTTAGCCTCTTTTAAATCTAACCACCCTTGCTCAGATAAATTCTCGTAGTCTGAATATTTAGATACATCAACACCCCAATCTTCTAAAATCATTTTAAAAGGATGATCCTCTCCCTCAGGAACCCTGTCTCTAATAGAAGGACGACCCATTTGAATAATTCTTGCATGTCCATTTGGGAACATTTCATACCTTGAGGTAAAATGATCCTGATCTATAACGGAAGGAACTTGAGGATGTACAAATCTTGTATGGTATGACTCATTAAAATTATCACAAAAGAATTTCCAATTTACGTCAAGTTCAACTCTAACCCACTGGGCCCTGATTTGATCTTTAAAATTATGATTTTTATATATCTCAGGTAAAGGGTCTAAATATTCCATAAGATCAGGTGCATCTTCATTCATGGTATAGAAAATAAATCCATCCCAAGTATCAACCTTTACTTCAACTAATTTTCTTTTACCGACTGGACTACCTTGAGGAAAGTCATCTTCATCGGGACAGCTAATCACATTACCATCCAATCCAAACTCCCAATCATGATAAGGGCATCTAAATGAATTTTGAAAACTATCGCATTCAACAAGTCTTTGGCCTCTGTGTGCACAACTATTATAAAAACCTTTTAGAGATCCATCATCTTGTCTAACTATTATTACAGATTCAGTAACAAGGTCATGAACAATATAGTCACCAGCTTCCTTTAATTGAATTTCTCTACCTGCAATAAGCCAGACCTTTGACCACATATGTTCCCATTCTCTGGCCATAAATTCTTTACTAAAGTATCTGTCGCTAGTAATAGGATCGCCTCTTAGATTGTTAGGCTCTTTTCCATCAATTGCTAGTTTATGTGTATCAACTTCTCCCATTTAACACCCCTATTAAATTAAGAGAATATTATAATAGGATATATTTAATTGTAAATTATTTTACTGTCTGTAATTAGTTTCACCATGTGATGAAATATCTAAACCCTCTTCCTCATGAGAATCTTCTACCCTTAAGCCAGTTAGTGCTTTTACAATTACAATAATAATTAATGATGCAACAATGGACCATACAAAAACAGATGCAACACCAATTAACTGAACATTAAGTTGAACCGAAGCACTCATACCATCTGCATAACCAGCGCCACCAATATTAGCATCCGTTAAAAATGATACTAATAAAATACCTAATACACCCCCGGCACCATGTACTGCAAAAACATCTAATGAGTCATCAACTTTAAGAGTATTCTTTACAAAGGAAACCAATACATAACAAATAACACCTGCGGAACCACCAATAATTAATGCGCCAATTGGACCAACAAAACCAGAGGCAGGTGTAATTGATGCAAGGCCTGCAATTGTTCCTGTTACTAAACCCACTAAAGTAGGTTTTCCAAATTTCAGCCAATCTATAAACATCCAAACTAAAGATGCAGTTGCAGCAGAAACATGAGTAACTAACATTGCCATTCCAGCATCTTCATTAGCAGCTAGAGCACTTCCAGCATTAAATCCAAACCAACCAACCCATAGCATTGATGCTCCAATCATTACTAATGCTGGGTTATGAGGGGGATCAACTTGATCAGGAAAACCTTTTCTTGGACCAAGAGATGCTGCTAATACAAGAGCAGAAATTCCTGCAGTTAAATGAACAACTAATCCTCCTGCATAATCCAATATACCCATCTCAGCGAGCCAGCCACCGCCCCAAATCCAGTGAGTTACTGGAGCATAAACGGCAACCAGCCATAAACCACTAAATAATAATACAGCGCTAAATTTTATTCTTTCAACATATGCTCCAACCATTAAAGCAGGAGTTATAATTGCAAATGTCATTTGAAACATGAAAAATACAGACTCAGGAATATCTCCAGAAAGCGAGCTTCTTTCAACTCCTGAAAAAAAGGAATTCTGTAATCCACCAACCCATTGATTACCTTCAGAAAAAGCTAAGCTATAACCAACAGCAAGCCAAACTAAAGATGCTAAACAAGCAACAGCTATACACTGCATCAAGACAGATAAGATATTTTTTGATTTAACTAAACCACCATAAAATAAAGCCAATCCTGGTAAAGTCATAAAAAGAACTAAAGCAGTAGAAGTTAAAATCCAAGCAGTATTTCCTGTATCTAACATTATCATCCCCCCATTAATTAATAATTTATTATGAAATATTTATTTTTTAACTATACATAATTAAAAATAAAAAAGTATATATTTTTATTCTTTTTTTTGAGAGAATACTTATACTTTGAGGCTTAAATAACACAAGTTACACACCTTAATTATCTATCCTTTTTTGATAAATAAACTCCTAGAATTTTAACTTCTTCAGAATAATGAGATAATTCTTCCAGCGCTAGCTTTATTGAGTCCTCTTGAAAATGCCCTTCAATATCAACATAAAACTGAGTAGCCAAAAAACTTCCATCAACTTGATAGCTTTCCAGTTTAAGCATATTAACACCGTTAGTAGCAAAACCACCTAAAGCTTTATATAATGCTGATGGAACATTCCTAACCTTAAAGACCAAAGTTGTAATCGTAGGACCATCTAATTCTTTTGATTGAATATCCTCACGGCTTAAAATTAAAAATCTTGTGATATTAAACCCCTTATCCTCCATATTCTCTTTAAGAATTTTTAAATTATAAATCTCTGCGGCAAGCGGTGAAGCTATTGCTCCAATAGATATATCATTTATTTCTGAAATTTCTCTTGCAGAACCTGCTGTATCTGCTGAAGATTTGGGATCCAATCTCAATTCTTTTATTGAATTACGACATTGACTTAATGCCATCTCATGACTTCTTACGATAGAAAGTGTTTCCAATGATGAACCTTCAACACCCATCAAGGCGTGATGAATTTCAAGAAAAAATTCACCTATTATCTTTAAACCAGATGTTGGCATCAATCTATGAATATCTGCAACACGACCTGCTATGGAGTTTTCAATAGGAATCATAGCGTAATCATTTTTTTTATTTATAACATTGTTAAAAACTTGATCAAAAGTTCCACAAGCAACTGGAGTTAGATCTTTATCATAAAGATCACATGCTATATGTGAGTTAGCTCCAGGTTCTCCTTGATATGCTATCGTTTTTTTCATACTAATTACTCAAGCTCTTTTCTTACATTATATAAATCATCTTCTGTATCAACACCAATAGGTATATCATTGATGAAATCAATAACTATTTTCATATCATTATCAAGAGCTCTGAGTTGCTCTAACTTACAATCCTTTTCTCTTGTGGATTGATTTGTACTTATAAATTTCTTCAAAGATGATCTTTTATAACCATAAATCCCTAAATGATGATAAAGTTTATCATAACTATAAGACCCTGGCATCCTTACAAAATCATTCGCATATGTTGGTTTTAATGGATTTTTAATATAAGCTTTTACAATATTTGGATTCTCAAATTCCTTATTATCAAAAATAGGACTGCAAAGAGTTGATATATCAGCATCTAAATTTTCTTCTAACAAATTACAGGTTTGATTTATTAAAGAAGGATTAATAGTCGGAAGATCACCTTGTAGATTAATTATTTTCTCATATTTTTCATCTTGATCGTATTTTTCTAATGCTTCAAAAATCCTATCAGAGCCAGATTCGTGGGAAAATTTTGTCATAACAGCAATTCCATTATGAGTATTTATTATATCAAATATTTCTTGATTTGGAGTAGCAACAATGACATCCCCGCATTTAGATTCAACTGCCCTATTCATAACATGCACAATCATTGGCAAATCAGCAATTTGAGCTAACGGTTTATTCGGTAACCTTGATGACTCCAAACGAGCTGGTATTACTATTAAATTTTCCACATCTTATTCTAATATTATATGTCCTAATAAGGCTACAGATAAAAATTTAAAAAAAAGAATTTTTTGTAGCAAAATTTTTTAAAAATGCTATATAGATGCCGCTGGAAATAAACTATGGATCTAAATCAAATAATTAAAATCATTTTTGCAAGTATTTTTACTTTTTTAATAATTGGGTCACTATCATCAATTAGTAATTCTATATTTTTAGAAAAAGTTATAGATAACCTTTCATCAGTTTCAGCTGCGAAACTAAGCAAGCTCAGAGAAGAATTTTTCAACGCACAATCTTCTATTGATGAGAATAAAAAAATACTTACTCATACAGTTGTTGGAAGAAAAGAATTATTAGCAACAATAACCAAACAAGAAACTATATTAGATGAGCTATCATACTTAAGCTCCGCTGAAGCAGCATCTGAACATCTTCAAAAACTAAATAATAATTTAAAATCTGAGGAAGAAAAACTTTCTCATTCTGTTATGGGCAGAAAAGACTTAAAGAAAAAAATTGAACAAATTAAATCTGAAATTTCTTCATTTAAAAAAATTATGCCGTCCTCAGATGACATATTATTGGCAAATGCAGTTGTGGAAGAAACAAAACCTGAAGATAAAAAAGTTGTAGTTGTAGAAAAACCAAGGCTTACTTTTGAAGAAGAGTTAGTACTTGCATCTGTTGACGCCGGATTAAAATTATCTAAGAAATGTACTGCTTGTCATAGTTTAAAAAGTGGAGGACCTAATGGCGTCGGCCCTACTCTATGGAATATTGTAAATGCACAAAAAGCAAATATTGATGGTTACTCTTATTCCAAGGCTTTATTATCCATTGGAGGAAACTGGACTGTACAGGATTTAGATATGTGGCTTAAAAGTCCAAAGAAATATGCTCCTGGGAATAAAATGTCTTTTGCGGGATTAAGAAAAATTAAAGATAGAGCTAATATGATTGCTTTTTTAAACTCAATATCAGATGAACCAATACCTAATAATGGTTTGAATTAAAAATTTTCTTAATTTTCATTCACAAGTTGATATCGCTTTTGTCCAACTAATTTAATTATTGACTATTAATGTAATTCTGTGTTGTTTTATACACAATTGGATACAAAGAAAGGAAAGTAAAAAATTGTCAAATCAATCTGAAATTAAGCCTTTGGCTAATAAACTATTTAGTGGTGATTGGGGTAAAGAGCCTGAGCCAAAGTTAGGAAATAAACCAATACTGGGTGATCGTTATACCTCAAAGGAATTTATGGCCCTTGAATGGGACAAATTATGGACAAAAGTTTGGCAAGTTGCAGGTCTCGAACAGCAAATTAAAGAACCTGGTGACTTCTTTACATTTGAATTTGGCTCTGAATCTATCCTGTGCGCCCGAGGCGAAGATCAAAAAATAAGATGTTTTTATAATGTTTGTCAGCATAGGGGTAATCAATTAGTTCAAATTGAAGAAGGAAATCTTGATAGTTTTACATGCGCATATCATGCTTGGAAATTTGGTTTAGATGGAAAATTAAATTGGGTACCAGATGAAGAAAATTTCTTACAAGGTTCACCATGTGGAAAAAGAAACTTAATTGAAATTAAAACCGAAGTTTGGAAAGGTTTTATTTTCTTTAATTTAGATAATAAAAGTAAACCTCTAAGAGACTACTTAAATCCTATTATGGAGCATATGGAAGATTATCCTATCTCAGATATGATCAGGACTCATTGGGTAACGGTTGAAGGAGATTGGAATTGGAAGTGTGTTCAAGACAATTTTAATGAATCTTATCATACACCTTATGTACATCCTGGATTAAAATATGTAGCGGAAGAAAAATATCAAGCATGTCAGTTTGATATGTATGAAAGCATGCATTCTAGAATGCTTATGCCGGGTTTTATGCCTAGTGTAAGTGTATATGAAGAAGAAGATAAAGTATTAGAGATGATTGGTCCTCACATTGAATACTGGGATATGAGACCAGATGACTACAAAGGACGTCTGCTTGACATAAGAGAAGATTTGCAAAAACAAAAAAGAAAATTAGATAAAGAAAAAGGCTACGATTTTAGTAAATTTAAAGATACACAATTAACTGATCATTACCATTATACTATTTTTCCTAATATGTCATTTAGTGTCAAGCCTGACGGAATGCAATGGTTGAGAGGCAGCCCTCACCCTACTGATCCAACAAAATGTATTTTTGATTATTGGTATTTAACACTTTTTCCAAAAGGAGTTGAAACATATCACTCCCCAGCACTTGGAATGGAAACAAATATCAATACTAAAGTTCCTCATATTCAAGGCCATCATGAAGAAGTGGATGTGGGACCAGGAATTAGTGAAGATGTTGCTATTTGGAAGAGCCAGCAAAAAGGCTTAAGTTCGAGAGGTTATATTGGAGATTATATGCCTGAGCAAGAAAATAGAATACGTTATTTCCACGAAAATATTGATAAGTATCTTTTCGGGAATAGTGGCGGAGACGCATAAGATTAAAATTTAAAGGGGGTTTTATGAGTAATTTAGAAATAGCGGCTGATAAAATTGCTATAATGGATGTAGTGTATAAATACTGCAGAGCAATTGATAGGCTTGATAGAGAACTCCTTGAGTCAGTTTTTCATGAAGATTCTATTCATCACCATGGTGAATACAAAGGGCCTTCTGCTCAATTCTGTGATTTTGCATTTGATATTCTTTCAAAAATGGAACACACACAACATCTAGTTGGAAATATCCTTGTAGAAGTTGATGGAAATTTAGCTTGGTCGGAGTCATACTGGCAAGCATTTCATCGTCTTGCCAAAGGTAGGGATTTCTCTGAATCAGGTGGATTTGTAGCGGATCATGACCCAAGCATTGATGAAGACGTTTTTATATCTGGTAGATATATTGATAAATTCGAGAAACGTCACGGTGAATGGAAAATTATAAAAAGACAAGGTGTTCATGATTGGGTTAGATTTGAACCAGCAACAGACAAAGGTTGGCGTGAAGGTCCTGGTCCAGCTCCGGGAAGAGGTGATAAAAAAGATCCTGCCTATGAAAGGGATTAAACAGGTATCGTTTAGGAGAATTAAAATGATAATTGTATCAGCAACACTTAATTTTGAGTCTAAAGAACAAAGGGATAGAGCTATAGAAATCACAGCTGATATTCAATTAGCAACACGTGAAGAAGAAGAAGGTTGCATTAGCTATTGTTTTGCTGCAGATCCATGTGATGATAACAGAATTCAAGTTTATGAACTATGGAAGGATGAGGATTCTCTTGTTGCGCATTTTAAACACCATACTTATGCAGCAATGGTTGAAGCCTTAAATTCGATCGGAATAAGAGATACTGAAAATCAAATGTACTTAATTGATAAACATAAACCAGTTTATGATGAGGA
>CENX01038108.1_pt1 | contig 11762 bp, 13 predicted proteins | sample 361321 | NCBI WGS metagenome assembly CENX01 (sample SAMEA2619678, study PRJEB7988) | marine metagenome | isolation source: saline water (ENVO:00002010), including | reverse complement strand
CATGGAAAGGCAGAAGTGATTATTGGAAAACAACGTCACGGACCAACCGGAACTGTTACCATGCATTTTGATGGGGCGACAACGCGGTTCTCTGACTTTATACCTGAAGAACGACTACCAGATCGCCATTAGTAATGATGCCGTTAGTAGATAATCATAAAATTTCTAACTCCTTTTTAGAAATTAATATTGATTCGATTATTCATAATTATCAATTGATAAATAACAAAGTGGGAAATACTGAATGTGCGGCCGTTCTCAAAGCAGATGCTTACGGAATGGGAGCGTCCGTGGTAGCCAAAGCACTTGATAAAGTAGGATGCTCGACTTTTTTTGTAGCCACTATAGATGAGGGCATAGAGTTGCGAGCTTGCTTTAGTAAGAATGAAAACCAGATAGCAGTATTAAGCGGCTTGCTGGAAGGATCAGAAGACATCTTCTATAGTAATAAATTAACACCTGTTTTAAATGATACAGAACAAATTAAAAAATGGGCCATTTATAATAAACAAAAAAAGATATCTGCACCAAGCATACTTCACATAGATACAGGAATGAATAGACTTGGACTAACTATTAACGAATTGTATGATATAATAAAGAATCCGACTGAATTAAAAGAACTTCACGTTGAGTGGATCATGTCACATTTGGCCTGCGGTGACCAGCCTCGTGACATAATGAATGAGAAACAACTATCGGTTTTTTTAAACGCAAAAAAAGAATTCCCTAACGTGAAAGCCAGTCTTGCTAATTCGGCCGGAGTTTTTCTTGGGCAATCGTATCACTTAGATATGGTACGACCAGGGATAGCGCTATATGGGAGCGGCTCTGGCTCCATACCTTCAAAGCCTTTAAAACAGGTTATTAAGTTATATAGTCGTATTTTACAGATACGAACTTTAAGTACCGGAGCTTCGGTTGGCTATGGTGCGTCGTATCGAGTTTCAGAGGCAACACGAGTGGCGACTGTAGGACTTGGATACGCAGATGGATACCTGCGTTCTTTATCTAACTGTTCATGGGTATTTTTCAATGGCCTTAGACTTCCGGTTATTGGGCGAATTTCAATGGACTATATAACAATAGATATAACACAAATCGCGAGTGAAAAGATAAAAACAGGTGATTTTATAGAAATTATTGGTGATAAATTTACCTTGGACGATTTGGCTACTGTTGCTAATACAGTACCCCATGAGCTTCTAACTCGCCTGGGAACGAGACACCATCGAATTTACAGAAACACAAATAATATTTCTAAATAAACGGTAGTAAGGTCGATAGATTTATGAACTTATTTGGAATAATAGGACGCAGCACCATCAATTTCCTTGAGGTTGTTGGGCGTATTTCGATCTTCACGTATAAAGCTGTATCAAGTTGTGCACTCCCACCATATTATTTTAAAATCTTTTTGAAACAAATTGTAGAAATTGGATATTATTCATTACCCGTTGTAGGCCTGACTACTCTTTTTTCTGGTATGGTTTTAGCATTGCAAAGTCACACGGGTTTCACTCGATTTTCGGCAGAAGGCGCTGTTGCCACAGTAGTGGCTCTTTCCTTAACTAGGGAATTAGGTCCAGTTTTAGCAGGTTTAATGGTATCAGGCAGAATAGGCGCGTCGATCGCAGCAGAAATAAGTACAATGCGAGTAACCGAACAAATAGACGCACTCAAAACACTAGCGACCGATCCATTCAAATATTTAATCGCTCCTAGAATTGTGGCAAGTATTTTGTGCCTACCCGCTTTGGTATTAGTGGGTGATTTAATTGGTATTTATGGCGGATACCTAGTTGGCGTCCACAAACTTGGCTTTAACTCTACTACTTATTTAGACCAAACTACAATATATCTTCAACCTATCGATATAATCTCTGGACTCGTCAAAGCAGCTGTATTTGGATTTTTAATAGCTTTGATGGGATGTTATCATGGTTATCACTCTGGCCGCGGGGCTCAGGGGGTAGGTTCTGCAACTACCAATGCAGTTGTGTCGAGTTCAATACTCATCCTAATTACTAATTATATATTAACAGAGCTATTCTTTGTCTGACTCTAGAGAAACTCCGCGCCTTAGGGTAACCGACCTCACAAAATCATTTGGTAATAAAATGATTCTGCATAATGTTAGCTTTCAACTCGCAAAAGGTTCATCCCTTGTCATCATTGGTGGGTCTGGGAGCGGAAAGTCGGTGCTTATAAAGTGCATATCTGGATTATATGCATTAGATCAAGGTCAAATTGAGGTTGATGGGAAAGTTTTAACCTCTCGCCGAAACCGTATTGATGCAATACCTCAGAGAAACTTTGGTTTTATGTTTCAAAATGCAGCATTGTTTGACTCTTTGAATATTTTAGAGAATGTGGCCTTTGGAGCTAAACATGTACTCAAAATGAACCACAAGGCAGCTAGAGATCTAGCGCTCGAAAAATTATCTTTATTGGGCATAAGTCGAAGAATGGGAAACTTGTATCCAAGTGATATATCGACGGGCCTACGAAAAGTTATCGCCCTAGCGCGCACTTTAACTATTGATCCGCAGATTATACTATTTGACGAACCAACTACAGGTCTAGACCCACTTATGAGTAAAAAAATAGACGAACTCATATTACAATGTATTCGAAGCGAATCATTAACAGCAGTTACTATTACACACGACATGTCGAGCGCGATGCGGCTTGGAGACAAAATTGCGATGTTATATAAAGGAACGCTTATATGGTCTGGAAAGCCAGATAAATTATTCAAAACAGATAATGCGTTAGTTAAACAATTTGCTAACGGTTATTTAGATGGGCCCTTTGCTTTCACAAATTCACCTTAAAAAATAAGGGAGAAAACTTTCAAAATGGCGAAGCCAACTCGTCGATATGTGTGTCAAGACTGTGGCGCTGCTCATGCTAAATGGAGCGGACAGTGCGACGCATGTGGCGCCTGGAATTCCGTTATAGAAGAACAGGTACTTCCCTCTCTTCCTGGTAACAGCCTAAAAAATAAAAATATTAAGGGCGCAATAGAATTGATGCCCTTGTCTGGGCCATTAGACTGGTCTCCCCGAAATATGACGGAAATTGAAGAATTTGATAGAGTTTTGGGTGGAGGGTTAGTACCTGGTTCTGCTGTATTAATCGGAGGTGATCCAGGTATAGGAAAGTCTACCATTCTATTACAAGTGATATCCAAACTTTCACGTACCTTAAATTGCGTTTATATCACGGGTGAAGAAGCTCTGGACCAGGTTCGAACCCGAGGGCAAAGGCTAGGGGTTGATGGATCCTCTACTTTCATAGCATCAGCGACTAACATCAGAGATATCATATCATGTCTTGACGTGCCCTCAGGGCCAAAAGTTGCAGTGATCGACTCTATTCAAACAATGTATGTTGATACTTTGAGTTCATCACCCGGAACAGTTTCTCAAGTGCGGGCCGCGGCTCAAGAATTAATCCGAGTGGCAAAAAATAGAGGAATTGCATTATTACTGGTAGGTCATGTAACAAAAGAGGGAACCATAGCAGGCCCTAGAGTCTTAGAACACATGGTGGATACTGTTCTTTATTTTGAGGGAGAGAGAGGACATCAATTCCGTATATTGCGGTCTGTTAAGAATCGTTATGGGGCTACTGACGAAATAGGTGTTTTCGAAATGACACAAACGGGGCTTTCCGAAGTTAAAAACCCATCCGAATTATTTTTGGGGGATCGAATCAATAATATTGCTGGTACATGCGTTTTTGGAGGAATGGAAGGCACCCGCCCCCTCTTGATAGAGATACAAGCTTTAGTAGCGCCTTCACCTTTTGGCACTCCAAGAAGAGCCGTTATTGGCTGGGACGCTGGAAGATTGGCAATGGTGGCAGCTGTGTTAGAGGCCCGGTGTAATATATCTTTCTCAGGCAAAGATATTTTTTTAAATGTAGCCGGAGGATTAAAAATTTCTGAGCCAGGGGCTGACTTGGCTGTAGCAACAGCTATCTTATCCGCATTATATAACGTTCCAGCGCCTGATAATTGTGTGATTTTTGGAGAAATTGGTCTATCAGCCGAGGTCAGAGCAATTAGTCACACCGACGCACGCATAAAAGAAGCCGCCAAATTAGGGTTTAAAAGCGCCTTCATCCCACGGCAAAAATCTGGCTTCAATAAAATCAACGATATTGCGGGTATAAATTACCGGGAAATCTATGATTTGAGTATACTGGTCAAAATTTTTAATGAGCAAACGTCGTCAAAGGCGCTAATATAATTTGCACGTGACGCTTCCTGTGAAGAAGGTACTGCCCCTTAATGAATAATTATTCACCAATAATTTTTGATGCCTTAGTATTAGCTGCTGTTTTTATATCGATAATAGTGTCCGTCGCCCGAGGCTTTCTGAGAGATATATTATCCATCGTCGTTTGGATTGGTGCTATTGCCCTCGGTTATTTTGGATCCGCCAACCTAACCCCATTTCTATCCATGTACATGCCCCAGATCGCTTGGCTTAATTGGGGCGTTGGGGGGGCAATTACTATTATTGGCTTGTTTATTGGCAGTATTATAAACGGTTATTTCGTTAAATTGTCCAAAATGGCTAGCCCATCAATTTTAGACCGTTCCTTCGGCTTTCTATTTGGATTTGTCCGTGGCATTTTTCTTGTTTCTTTGGCTTTTATAACCATTCAAGCATTTCTTCCAAGAGACACTCCACCTTATTGGTTTAAAGAATCAAAACTAAGGTTCTTGCTTCAAAATGGAGGAAGCCTCATCATTTCTTTAATGCCCGCACAAATAGATAAAAATCTAGGCAAGATGGGGACACTTCGACTAAATAACAGCTCGCCTAAAGTCTTTGAGCGCTTGAATTTGCCAAGTTTTAAGGACCAAACCAATACGTCTACACCTGGTTATACATCTAGCCAACGAAATAAACTGGATGATAAGATACGGAACCTGAAATAACGTTTGAAATTAAACTTCGGCTAGTTTTGATAACAAGGATCAGGCAGAATTAAGGTACATGAAATCCTTTTATCATCCATGCTATTAGGGCAATTTTTTGTGGTCTTATTATAAATAATATTAATAAATATTTTGATTGTGCATAGAAAGTATACATTGACTAAACAACTTCAGAAAAAATTAGCATTAGTGACGGGTGCATCCCGAGGTATTGGAGCAAGTATTGCCAGAGAACTAGCAAGTGCAGGCACCCACGTTATACTTTTGGGTCGTAACATGGGTTCACTGGAGGAGATTGATGATGAAATTAATAAAAATGGAGGGTCCTCCACAATAGTTGTAATGGATTTATTAGATTATCCAGCGATCGATAGATTAGGTGCCAGCATTTTTGAGCGTTGGGGAAAACTAGATATATTGGTTGGAAACGCAGCTATTTTAGGTCAATTGGCACCTATTCACCATTATGACCCCAATATATGGGAGGAAGTCATTGGGGTAAATCTAACAGCAAACTATAGATTACTGCGCAGCTTAGATCCTCTTTTGCGTCTATCTGAGAACGGAAGGATAATTTTTTTGTCATCTGATATCTCAGATGGTTTACATCCTTATTGGGGAGCCTACGCTATTAGCAAGTCAGCGCTGGAAACTATGGTGTTTACATATGCTAAGGAGACGGAGCGTTTGGCTCTAAAAATTAACATCGTAGATCCGGGTCCAACTGCTACCAATTTAAGAGCCGGTGCATTCCCAGGGGAAGATCCAGAAAAATTAAAGAGACCCGAGACGGCAGCAAAATTTATTTACGAGGTTATATTCGACAAGAAAATTAATCATGGAGCAATATTAAAACGCTTCAATTAAACCATGAAAATAAATTTAGTTTGGTCTGGTTCATTATTTGAGATTTACTTACTTTTGAGTTCACGGTCTATCGCTACCGCAGCAAGCTCCAGATTATGGAGAATTTTTTCCATCTCTTTTCTTTTACGAAAACTTATATCGTGATGCGTGAGACCAAACTTGATACCCTTGGCTCTATCTTTTATCCGCTTTAAACGAACATCATCTTGAACTACTTGTTTATTATTTCTCATTAACATTGGCTTAAAATCCACTTCCCATCGTCTATAAACGGAGAATTTCTGTTTTTGTACAGCCTGGGAGTTTACACCAATTCCATAAGCCCCCTTGTTTGGTTTACGAAGCATTTTTCATGCCAATACTCCCTCAACGACCTCTAGATAGCGCCTTCAAATCTAATTAAACAGTTAAATAATAAATCACAAGTATGGGTTTTTTCCTCCTCTCAATGAAAACCTTATAGGAATTCCAGGTAGAGAAAACTCTTTTCGAAGGGAATTAACCAGATAACGGACATACGAGTCTGGTAATGAGTCCGGGCGACTACAAAAGCAAAAAAATGAAGGTGGCCGCGTCTTGGCTTGTGTTATATATCGCAGTTTAATACGCCGCCCATTAGCAAGTGGCGGTGGATGCGCATCAACCGTATCAGAGAGCCATTTATTTAAATGAGAAGTTGAAATTCTTTGGTTCCATAGATGATAGGCAGCGAGAACAGAGTCGCATAGCTTATCCAACCCTCTAGATTGAAGAGCCGATACGGTAATATACGGGATGCTCTTAACTTGAGGAAGTGATTGCTGGATCCTTTCCCTCAATAATTTCAACGTATTATTGCGGTTTGAGACAACGTCCCACTTGTTTACTCCCAGAACTAGGGCGCGGCCCTCTTCCACGACAAGTCTAGCTAAATTAAGGTCTTGACGTTCCAGTAACATAGTTGCATCAACTAGCAAAACCACGACATGAGCAAATCGAATGGCCCGCCAAGTGTCATCACCTGATGCCTTTTCTAAACGTCCCTCTATTTTGGATTTTCTTCTCAAACCAGCTGTATCAAAAAGTTTTACAGGACGCCCCCCCCATGACCAATCTATTTCAACCGCGTCCCGAGTTATTCCTGCCTCGGGACCGGTTAAAACTCTAGTCTGGCCAATTAATGCATTAATTAGTGTTGACTTCCCAACATTGGGCCGTCCAACAATTGCTAATCTCAGTATTCTAGGAGTTTCTGGGTCAGCCCAGGTTTTTCCAAGGCTACTATTTTCCTCAATTTCATGATCCCCGTCTTTCCCCATATCCTGTTCTTCATGACGATCTTTTTTATCCAGAGCAGATAAGGCAGTATATAATTCTGCCATTCCTTCACCATGTTCTGCTGATACAGCAATTGGCTCTCCTAAACCCAAACTATATGACTCTATTAATCCAGGGTATGCTGCCCTACCTTCACATTTATTTGCTACCAGAATTATATGGCTTTTAACGGTTCTAACCCACTGGGAAAAGTAGGAATCTAAAGGCGTGACACCAGCTCGAGCATCGATCACAACCAGCACTACATCTGATTGTAAAACCGCAGTCTCAGTCTGCTGACGCATTCGACTTTCAAGTGTACCATCGGTAACATTCTCTAAACCTGCGGTGTCAAATAGCACAAATTCTAAATCACTTATTTTACCAATTCCCTCACGTCGATCTCTGGTTACCCCGGGCAAATCATCCACTAAAGCTAGTTTTTTACCCACAAGTCTATTAAACAAGGTGGACTTCCCTACATTCGGTCTACCAATAATCGTTACTGTGAGTGTCATTGATGATTTACCTATCGGATTTAGGTTAGCGAAAGGCCGTCAAAACACCAGAATCACTTAAAACAAGAAGCGTTTGCCCTGCCACGATCGGAGAGATGTAAACGTTCCCAGATACATTCACTTTTCCCAAAATTGTTCCTTTATAGGGAGATAAAGAATAAATTTCACCGCGAGAAGATGCAAGAATCAACCGATCTCCCACCATGATTGGCCCAACGTATTTAATTATTCCCTCTTTATCTTCCGGCGATTCAAACACCGGCATCTGGGTCACCCATTTAATCAATCCCGATTTTCGGGTAAGACAAATTACCTGCCCTTCATTCGAAATAATGAAAATAAATTCTCCCGCAATCCAAGGGGTATTCGATCCCGATATAGAGCGTTCCCAAATTCTTCTTCCTGTTTTAAGCTCGGTAGCTAGTAATCTTCCTGAGTTACTAATATTAACTACTAACCCGCGATCAATAACAGGACTCCCATTGATGTCAGCGATATTAGCAACACCATTCAAACCATTATCAGCTCCTAGATGATCGGCCCAAAAAACTCGGCCCGTCTCAGCTTTTAATCCAAAGATTTCACCAGAAGAATAACTGACAACAACAACACCGCTCTTTACAGCTGGGCTCCCTCCCCCTATCAAAGCCGCTGACTCAGAGGCGCCCGAATGTGTCCAAAGTCGCTGCCCTGTTTTCGCAGAGAATGATAATGTTTTATTATCAATGGTGACTACATACACTCTACCATCAACAACATTTGCTCCTCCTCGCAACGGACTTTTTATTGAGGCTTTCCAGACCTGTGATCCATCCGAACTTTGGATACAGACTAACTCCCCAGAACCTAACGTGACAAAAATAAATTTCGAGTCAGAGGCAATTGCCCCACTGTAAACCGAATTTTCCGATGGTTTTAGACTTTGTTCCCAAATTAAAGATCCATCTGACAAATTGAAGGATCTGAGTATACCATTTGCATCCAATACAAAAGCTTTTCCATTTATTATTATAGGGGAACCCAATAGTACCGAATCGTTTGATGAACCAACACCGGCTTTTACATCCCATATTTTTTGGGGAATGTCCCCAAGTGAGAGATGCTGCATTGAATTAGTGGTATTTCCGCCTTGTTTAAGCCATGTTTTGTTAATCTTGGGGTAAGGTAAAACGATCTTGACGTTTTCTAATCTTTTATCAGCTATCAAGTCACTTTTTAAATAATTAATCGATATACGTTTACCTTTCAGCCGTTCCTCGGTTTCTTTTTCTCCTAAAAAGCCAGCACTACAACCGGTGCTACCCACAAACAGCGCAAATACCAGAAATTGTCTTATACAAGGGACTATATGCCTTATAGCAACGATCATACCTATTACAACTCCGTTTACTGGAGGATTTTCAGAAATTCTGCTGCTCTCAAACGAAGCCGCTCCGGTGCATTTTCGTCGTCGGCTAGCTCAGAGAAAATAGCCTTTGCTCCACTCTTATTCCCAGTTTCAATCTCTTTAATAGCTTTTATCTCTTTCGCCAAAAAACGCCAAGGGCTATCCGTAGCTATTAATGAATCCAGATCAACAGATGCATTTGAGTCAATTTGTTTCTCGACGCGAACGGCTGCGTACCGGAAGCTGGCCCATTCTTTGACTGACTGAGGATAGTTATCATGTTCGGCAATTTCTTTTAAAGTGATTAAAGCTGCTTCAAAATCGTTTATTTTCATTGCTAAATTGGCTTTTTGCATTTGAGATAGCGCTGCATAACCTGCGACTGCTCCTATCTCTTCCTCATTAAATTGATCGATCGCCGCCTTATAGTCTCCAGAAGCGGAACGCGCCAGCGCCGTCTCATAAGCTATTGAAGCCTTTTCACCATCATCAAGTTGCTTTTGTTGCCAAAACTTATATCCGCCAACGGATATAATAATTACTATTGCTGCCGCAACGACGTATTTTCCGTAAACTCTCCACAGTCTTGACGCTTTGTCTTGCCGTAACTCATCATCAATTTCTTGGAAAAGGTCTGCCACACTATTCTCCGGTTAACTTCTGTCTGTCATTAACATCGACTAAGAGCCGCAGAGTAACCTCCACAAGATCATAAATCAAACTAACAAACCGTTTAAAACTTTATAATTTCTAAGAATATATTCATTTACTTTGAAAGCGTGTATTATTAACCTTTTTCTGCTCCTAAATCTTATAATTCAGGTACTCTACTATTTTGATATTTGAATTTAAAAAATGGTAGATATCATTCGCATAGATATTAGTTGCGCTCTTTACCAAACGGAAGATCGTATGCCATCTTATAAATTAATAGAAATTTTTATGGTCGCTTTAAAATGGTAAACTTAATTTCTTTTAATGCGACTAAACAAACAAAAAGAAGCTCGCTAAGTTTCACTAAACTTGAATTGAATAGAATTCTATCAAACTATAGCAACGGCGTAATTAAAGGTTATTGGAAAGACTATGCCATAGATCAAACAGGAGATATTTCGATTTTCTCTATCTATAGGAATAGTCAGGAACGTCCAACATACTGTTTAGAAAAAAAACGAAAGGGAACCAGTCAGGTATTGAATTTTACGCTTTGGCATGGACCAAAAGTATTAGAAAATTCAACTTCTTTAGAAAAAGTATTAAAACGGCTAAATACTTTACCAAAAATTATTAGGCGATAGATAGCTTTGTATTTCCTTACTCTTAGACAATTAGAAAATTGGCACATACGTTGCAATAGTTTTCTCGCTTAGTTGAGAAGGACTTCTAAATGCAGTGTATTAATATTCAAAAACCCTCCGATGTTGTCGAACGACGCGAGTATCAACGAAGTAGCTCGCCACTGACGACAGTTATCGGGAATACGCCTTATGCTATTGAAAATTGGAGTTTTTCCGGATTTAAGATAGCTAGCTATTATGGCATTTTACAGCCGCCTCGGATCACAAAATTAAAAATATTAGTTCCTACTGCCGGCCCCGGAGCATTATTTCAAACTTTTATAGAAACTGTGAGATATGAGCCAACCGATGTTTCACTATCAGTGAGATTTAGATGTCTGGATATATCTAATAAGAGAATACTTAATCGTTACTTTCAGGAGCAGTTAGTATACACTAGTATCGCTTATGGAGACTAATGAGAAATGAATAGTTTAAGTGCATTTGAGCAAGGTAACCAGAACGGACCTGATTTACATCATCGGGCGTCGAAACCTCCGTCTCCAGTTAAAATAACTGAGCTAATTTTAGCGAAACCAGCAACAGAAGACGATAAAAAGAAAGATACATCCCCTTTCCCCGATTTGAAAAAACGTCATGCAAAAGAAAGGGCTAAAGAAATAGTAGACCATCTGGAGGAATTGATCCTTAATCCAGATCGATTAGATGGGAAGACAGGAACAAGCTACAAAAGCTGGGCTAAAACTGCGCGGAAAGAAATCCGGGAAGCTATTCAAGAGGCTGAAAGTAGCGCCGCATTTCGGGAATTAATGTCAGCAAACCGAATAGGTGGCCTATGTATGCGTATTGGGTTTTTGCTCTTAGCCACCGTCTCATCATTTGCTGCATTCTGGTACGGAATTTTGTTCATATGGCAGGAATACGGCGCGATCTGGGGAATCGGTGCAACCTTATCCGCGGTAGGCTTATCAATTGCGTTTACAACCGCAGGGCTTCTATTCGGTGGAGATCACAAAACAGACGCAACGAACAAAGCAATTGAGAAATACTCTGAATAACAGATACTAAAAAAGTTCGTATTCGCTTAAAATAAAATTTTTATTACCCCAAATTAGCCTTACATCAATTCGGAGTATTGGCAGTTACTCGTTTTGACATTCACTACAATTATTGCCCAGTGCATTCTAGATTCTCAATAAATCCATCGTACTTTAAAAAATTGAACTTAACGTTTAAAGTTACCCAAACTGGGAGGAAGAAATGAACGAGTTGGAAATATCAAAGGTAGAAAATTATCTGCGCAAAAAATTTAATAATCAATCCATAAAAATAGAGGCAAGAGAAAACAAAGACGATTCCGCCGAAGTTATGCTAGCAGATGAATTTATTGGTGTTTTATTCAAAGACGTCGATGAGGGCGAAATTTCCTATGATTTTCA
>CENX01069507.1_pt1 | contig 11793 bp, 8 predicted proteins | sample 361321 | NCBI WGS metagenome assembly CENX01 (sample SAMEA2619678, study PRJEB7988) | marine metagenome | isolation source: saline water (ENVO:00002010), including | reverse complement strand
TTGTTTGTTCTTTGTTTAATCTGTCACCAAAACTGGGCATTCCTTTTTGTAAAAAAACACCATCGAGGACAACATTATCAAACATATCGAAAATGGATGCCTTACTGTAAGTTAAGTCGGGGATATTACCTCCGCCTGGATATCCACCAAAATCATTTCTTTGCAGGCTGTGGCATTGTTGACAGTATCTCATAAATAATTTTCCACCATTATTAATTTCTCTTTGACTTAATGTATTTTCTAAGTTTAGTAAGGTTAATTTTTCCCCATCTGGATAATTGGGGACTTGTTTTTGTCCATTTAAAGCAAAGGTATAAATAGTTCCAGGTTTTAAACTAGTGGTGTGTCTATTGTATAATCCATAAGATCCACCCCAACCAGCAGCAATGGTTATATATTGGATCCCATCAACCATGTAGGTTATGGGAGGAGCAATAATACCAGATTTTAAATCATAGTCCCAAATAACAGATCCAGTATTGATATCATGGGCTCTAAAAAGTCCTTTTGGATCTCCTTGAAAAACCAAGTCATCTGTTGAAAGCACCCCAGAATTCCAAGGGGTTTCATGGTCATAGGACCAAACCTCTTTCTTTTGAACAGGGTCCCATGCAATGAGTTTTCCGTTTTTAAGTTCAATAGCAGAGGCTACTGAGTCAAGATTAGTCATTCTGTTGTTTTCTTGACTTCCTGGTAATCCAGCGGTACCCGTGTTCCATTGTTTTTTGTCAAATTTAAAACTTTGGATTTTTGTGTTTTCTGGACCCCCCACATATTGTATAGTATTGGTTTCAAAATTCTCATCTCTACCATAGATAAAAGAAAGCTCTCTTGAAGGAATAAAAACTAAGTTTTTGTTTGGATTAAAAGCCATGGCTTGCCAATTGTGCCCACCCCAAGGGCCAGGGTAAATTTCTTTATTTATATCCTTATGTCTCGCTCCTAAAGTCTCAATTGGTCTCCCTGTTTCAAGATCAATACTTTTTGCCCAATTGACATAAACAAAAGGGTCGGCAGAGAGTAACTTCCCATTTTCTCTATTTAGTACATAGAAAAAACCATTTTTTGGGGCTTGCATCAACACTTTTTCTTCCTTATCGTTGATTTTAAAGTCTGCCAAAATAATCTGTTGAACCGAAGTATAATCCCATGTATCTCCAGGAGTAGTTTGATAATGCCATTTTAGCTTTCCTGTTTTTACTTCCACCGCTAAAATGGAACAGATATAGAGGTTATCTCCACCACCTGGACTTCTAATTTCTTGATGCCAAGGGGAGCCATTGCCAGTGCCTACATAAACTAACTCTAATTCTGGATCGTAGGCAAAAGAATCCCAAGTGGTTCCACCGCCACCGTATTTCCACCATTCTCCGTTCCATGTTTCCACTGCCTGTTTCATCGCTTCTGATTCAAAAGGCTTTTTTGGGTCACCAGGGACAGTATAAAACCTCCATATTTTATTACCAGTCATCGCATCATATGCTGTAAAAAAACCTCTCACACCGTATTCTGCACCGCCATTTCCAATTAACACTTTTCCATCAAAAACTCTAGGAGCACCAGTGATGGTATAACTCCATTCATCTCTAAACCCTTCAATGGTGTCAACGGTCCAATTAACACTCCCATTTTTTGCATCAAGTGAAATCAAGCGACCATCTAATGTCCCTACGAAAACACTTCCTTTATAAATGGATACGCCACGATTAACCACATCACAACAGGCTAACTCTCCTGTTTCTTTGGGGACCATAGGATCATAGGTCCATAGAATTTTTCCTTGTCTTACATCAATTGCATAAACAACACTCCAAGGACCAGATAGAAACATAATTCCATCTACGACCACTGGAGTGGCTTCAATACCCCTTTTAGTTCCAAGATTTATGTGCCACGCAAGGCCTAAATCTGAAATGTTTTCCTTAGTTATATGATTTAAACTACTGAACCTATCTTCTGAATAATTTTTCCCATAAGTTAGCCAATCACCTTCATATACGTTAGCATTGGATAGCACTTCGTCATTTACTCCCTCAACGGTTAGGACCTTAATTTCATTTTGGCATGAAAAAGCAAGGCCAATTAATAAGCATAAAAAATAGTTTGATTTCATTTTGGTATATGGTTAGCTGAATTCAATTTACGAAAAATATATAATGCAATGAAATAATAGTACCTAGAACTGTAATTCTTGATCTACAGAGCTAACTGTAAGTTACTATTTCAAGAAGCAAAAGTGTTTTTTTAAATGACAAACAGAAACGTTGGGTTATTTTCGGTTTCCAGTTAAGGTTATCATCAACATATATTTCTCTCCAACTAACATAGTATCCATTTTCTTTTTTACTGATTAACCTATGGTCATTTATTCTAAGGTCAATTCAGTATCAAAGAATTTTAAATTGAGTGCTAAAAATCATTTGTGGATTACCCTATTTTTTATGCAAAAAAATAGGGCTATTAATGATACTAATGTATAATACCTATGTTCATGGGCTATAGATTTAATTTCTACCGGGCTGAGTATACCCATACAGCTATAACTATAAACACCAATTATAGCAGCAGTATTATTAAGGCTAATAGCAAAAGTCTTTTTATGAGGTCCCAATTTTATACCAGCGAGTGTCATTCTTAAATGGAATACTGAGAACCACTTGTATTAAAATAAAGAACCAAAGAAAAAATTGTGAGATGACATTGAAGTAAAATAGCGTCTAAATTCTGCTTCAACAATCAAAAGTCCAATAATGAAATAGCTCAAAAAAAAATGTCTAACTTATTTTTAATCAAATGATAATATCTATATTTAGACTAAAAGCAGCAACTAATTCATATTTCAAATCTTCTATATTTTCAGTCTTTTTCTAGTATGTTAACTTGTTTAAATTAAAATCTAAGCAGCAACCTAAGACCTTATACTAGAGAATCAGAGCAAAATAAACAAAAAACCCTCCATCAAAGGAGGGTACATATCAATAAAGAATTAATTATTGCTGTTTTTCCATAAAAGCAGTTAATTCTTTATTATACCATAGATCTGAGAAGAGCGCATTAACCTCAACAATTTTACCATTTTCCCATTTATAGTTGAAGTGACTTCTATTTGTATGTGTTTCTCCAGAAATCTTTGATTTCGCTGTCCAATCACTCCATTGGTTGGTCCACGTTTCCCCATTGCCCTCATTCCAATTTTCTCCATGATAGTGAATTGTTTCTATCCATCCATCGGGAAAAGAAATGTTATCAAACATACTATGATGGAGAGGCGCTAAGCCCATAAAATCTTCTTTTCTTAGTTCAATATTGTTAAATCTTACAATACAATCTTCTGAAATAATACTCCCATCAAAATTGTTGTCAACATATCCTTTCATAAGTTTCGAGACAGCCATTGATTTTTCATCTTGATTTGTTACACTAGCTGTGGCTTTAGCTTCGGGTTCAGCACAATTAATTAGTAAGAGGCATAAACATGATAAAGTAAAAATTTTTTTCATTTGAATTGAATTACGATTAACACCTAAATATACAAAGATGCCCTAAATTGAAAGTTATAGTATAATTATTTTTTATCCATATACTTTAAATCATTCATTCTAAAGGGCGAATCTGAAACTTAAATAACGAATCATAGACTGCATACATTATACATAATCCAATTATCAATGCTATCATGAAATCTATCTTTTTGGGAATTGTAAAATTATTACCAGTTATAAATTCCCTTTAAATCCCCATAGGATAACAATAAAAAAACCGATTAGAACAAAATTATTTGGCATTTTTAAAGATTTGAATATGAAAGGGATTAGTAAACTATTAGTTAAAAATCAAAGTAAAGAATAATTTATTGCTAACAGCAATGGTTCTTTTTTGATATTCATTTTTTATTTTTAAAGTCTAAAACAAAAATAAAATTAGTTTATATTTAAAAAGTAGATATTGTTTTAGAATTAGTATTAAAATTTACCTTAATCAATATAATTGTGGTTCTACTATCGGTCCACTGTCCTACTATTTTTGTTTAAATTAGAATCCTATATTTATAGCAATGACTTTTTCAAAAGATTCTGCAAGCATCCAAATACTTTTATAATTATTGTTAAAACCAAAAAATAAATCTGATTTTCCAATTGATGCGGTTATCACCTGGGTTGATGGTCGTGACCCTAACTTTCGTAAAAAAAGAAATAAATACATTGATGAAATTGAAGTAAAGCAGATCAATAAACCTGATAGATATCATGAAGTTGGAGAATTGTATTTTGTTATTAAATCAATTTTCAAATTTGCACCCTTCATTAGAACAATTCATATTGTCACAGACAATCAAATACCCGAAGTGATTAATAAATCAAAAGGTTGGTCAAAATATTATAGAGATAAAATAAAAGTAGTTGATCACAAAGAGATTTTTAGAGAGTATAAAGAAGTTCTACCCTCTTTTAATATTTTATCTATAGAAAGCTTATTGTACAAAATCATTGGTCTCGCTGAACATTTTATTTATTTCAATGATGATATGTTTCTAATCAAACCAACCTCACCAATAGATTGGTTTCAAAATGGATTGCCTGTCATTAGAGGCCATTGGATTTCATTTTCTGACCGCTTGTGGTATAAAAAAGTGGCTAGAATTTTATTCTTTTATAAAAAAAGATGGTGGAGTTTTAAAAAAGCGCAAGAACGCGCTGCAAAAATTGTAGGTCACCAAAAAAAATACTTCAGGACATATCATAATCCAAGGGCATTGACCAAAACCCATTTCTCTAGCTTTTTTGAAAGAGAAAAAACAGACTTAGAGCAACAAATTAAACCACGTTTTAGAACAAATAATCAGTATAATGCCTATGTACTATCGTGGCATTATGCTCTTCAAAAAAAAGAAGCGATAACTTCTAATGAACTAAATCTAGAGGAGGTTAATTTCTCAGCAATAAATAGGCCAGAAAAAGTATTGAATGCCATTAGAAAAGCAAATGCTACTAAAACGACACAGTTTTTAAATCTTCAAAATTTAGAATTAGTTAAAAAAAATTCATTGCAAACTATTATTGATGCGCTAGAACAGATCTTGCATATAGATTTAACCAAAGTACCTTAAAGAGAGTACCTCTTCAAAGAGCGAATGGTATAATTAGTTTTCCTTATGTTGTTATTATTTAAACTAATAGAATTTATTTTTATCGAGCAATTGATTAATTATTTTTAAAAATATTTATATATAAATTTACTGTTTAGCTTTTTTTGTTGAATTAAAATGAGGTAGGTTATGTTAGGTTTAAACGACATTCAATATTTTTATGAATTCCTATTTTGGATAATAGCTTTTTTAATTCTAAGAACGGTTTGGCATAGACCCAAAGTAAGATTAGGATACGGTTATGCAGTTGCAGCTTTTAATTTTTTTGCTATTGTCATGTATTCCTTATCTTCTTTGTCGGGTCAGATGAAACCAGTAGACGCTTTTTCCTTTGCCTTTCTTCATGCCATGGTCTCATTTGTGATGTTAACTTTAATATACAAAGAAATTAATGTTGAAAAAAATAAAAGACAGCATAAGCTTGAAATCAACAGATAAATCATTCTTTAGTCTGAAATGGATTAATTTTCGGAACTAGTCGCAAATAGAATTATTAATAATAATTGGATCTTACCATTCTAAAATAATTAAGATTGTGAAAATGCATAAGCTTGCTGAGCTACTTAAGTAGAGCATTAGGTGGTTTGTTTAAATATCCAATGTCAACTAAGAATTGATCCAATTTTTGAATAGTGTCCACAAAAGGGCCATTTGATTTTCTACCGTAATTAAAAAAGGCGTGGTCCTCTCCTTCGTAAAGATAAAGCCTACAAATATTTCCAAACATTTTCATTTTAGTGTCAAATAGAACAACAGTTTCATGAGGGACTAACCCATCACTATCTCCGTGGAAAATTAGGGTTGGAGGGGTCTTGCTGTCAATAAAATTATAAGGTGAAAACTGGAAAGGATCAATCCCAATAGTTTGTTTTATTCCTTGAGAAACTTGTTGGGCTAATTCAAATAAGGGAGTAGAAGCAGTTATTACTACTGGATTAAATAGAATCATAGCATTGGGTTTCGAACTAATTTCTTGGTCTTCGTATTCTTCATCAAAGGCATCAATGGTACCAGTCGCAGCTGCAAGATGACCACCTGCAGAACCACCACTTGCAATAATTTTTTGTGGGTCAATACCTAATAGGTCTGCTTTTTTTCTAACCCATCTAATAGCCGATTTAGCATCTTTTAAACAATAAATGGCTTTTGTATTATTACGTTTTAAGACTCTGTAGTCAGCCACAATTGATACAATACCTCTTGCGCTTAAGTATTTGCAATGTTGAACAAATTGTGCTGGGCTGCCAGATCGCCAGCCTCCACCGAAAAAAAAGACAATTGCTGGTTTAGAATCGTTAGGCATGCTTTTAGGGGGATTAAAAACCCACAAATTAAGGTCTATATCATCCGTCTTTTTGTATATATAAGATACATCACTCTTTATTTCAGGGGGCCAAACATTTTGTGCTTGTTGACCGATTAGAATAAAAGGAGCTATAAGTAACAAGAATAGTTGATTTTTCATTTCAATATTAATTCGATCTTAAACCTACAGATTTTTAGGATAATTAATAAAGTAAATCCACTGGGTACTTATTGAAGAAATAAAAAAACTCTATAAATAGACAGGGTCTTCATTTGATTATAAAATTATTCTCGATTAAACACAAGTTGTGTTTCAATTAGGATATCATCATAGATTAATTTGTCACCTAAATTTTCAAAAAATGATCCAGAACGAAATTGGATGTTATATTTAGCCCTATCAAATACCATTTTGGCTTCCCAAATGGCATCAACCTTTTTCATATCGAAAGATATAGGATGAGTAGCTCCTTTGATTTTAAGCAGCCCTTCAATGCTATAATTATTTTGATCGGTTTGAGTTGATTGAGTAATGCTTAACTCAGCCTCTGGAAATTTATCTACTGAAAAGAAATCATTTGATTTAAGATGCCCCTCTAGTCTTCCTCTATAGTCTTCAGGTAAGTCTTTGTTTTGAAGAGAGGTCATATCCACTACAAAATAACCTTTATCAGGTTTGTTATTTTTAAAAGTGAGTGTTCCTGTTTTAAAAGCTAAAGAGCCATAATGCTCTTTAGTAGTAATTTCTTTGCCAATCCACTTTATTTTGCTTTGAGACTTATCTAAGGTTAATTGTTGAGCAAAAGAAAGGGACGCAATTAGAAGGGTAATAATAAGATAATTTTTCATTGTTTATTTTAATTTATGGTGAGAATTTTCACAATAGCCTTTAGGATTTAAGGTAATTGCCACATTTTCATTAAATCACTTTCTTCATAAGGTTGTTTTTCATTTTTAACAAAAATAAGTTTTTTAATATTAAAATGTAACCAGTTACTATAACGTAACATTAAAATTATGTTTACACTATTGGAACTATTATTATTCATGAAATTTGAAGAGATGGTGGACACTTATGCTGTATCAAAATTTACCTCGTTCCTTGGAGGCAAATAGAAACTTATTATACTTGGCAGGTTAAGAGAAATAGACGAGATGAGTTTTGGTCGACTTGCTGCAATCATACCCCAAGTATCAAGGAAAGTTTTAACAAATCAATTTAAATTTAGAAAAAAATGACTTGGCTAAAAGAGAATACCTCAAACAAACTCCTCCTAAAGTTGAGTATTCTCTGACACGAAAATCAGAAAAGTTATGCCATATTTTTAAGTCTATAGAAGAATTGTCTAAAGAAAATTAGAAAACAGGCAATTATATTTTTTTAACTCTGGGAATTTGCCGATGAAAGAATGTAAACCTATTTAAAACTAGTAGGGATATTGACCAACAAAATTGCCTTGGGGGCTATATCTTGCTGCCACATAAGTTTTGCCTGAGCCAGATACTGCCATTGCCATCCCTACTTCAGTGGTGCTACTCCAGATCATTTGAGTGTAGTGTCCAATAGCATAAAAATCATTCTCGCCAGACAAAATGGGGGAATAGGTATACAATTCAATTTCTTCATACCAAAGCTGAGAAGCATTTCTTGCTGAAGTCAATGAATCTGTAGCCGTAGTATAAAATAGATTTTCGCCTTGATTAGGGCGAGCCTCATTTTCAGAGTGATACATCCGATCTTCTTTTGCCATTTGAGTAGCCCATTCTGCTGCATCTTTTGATAATTCGGTGGACCATTTTAAATTACTAACACCTACTTCTGAACGTGCATTGTTATGAATCAATAAAGCCTGATCAATATCTTCTTGGGTGAGTCCGTAGCGGTCAGACGTTTCAGCAGGAGTGTTGTCATTTTTTTTAGTGCAGCTAAGAATTAATATGAAGCAAAGGGGGATAACGATTTTTTTCATTAGTTAGTATTTTTTATTAATATACAAAGAAGCATTGATTTCAACTCAATACATGTATAAGTGGTTAAAAAACATCCTCGATAATATTTAGTTATAGGATTAAATGGAGAAAGTATCCCTCTCTATTTTGATATTAATTTGTGAATTATTGAATTGTATTTAATTTAAAAATTGTCGGAAGAAATTATAAAGTTTGATTCCTCCAATTTAATTGCTCGATTTAGCATTTTGAATATAATTTTTTAGCCCGTTTGGCATGTCAATCTGTGTAAAATTTCAGTAGTTTCTATAATAATCCTTTTTTCCTCATTTTTTTGTAAGAAACGATATGACTGGCTAAATTGACAACTATATCAACATAGTTTGCTCTCAGACTAGTTATTTCTTTTATTAATTTTTTCTATTTAAACATAATAGATTGTTTTTTGGAATTATAATTAATATTATAGGTTTTGTTTTTTATACTTAATCCATATATGAAGAGCGGCGTAGCTAATTCTAGACATTTTTTATTTGATTAGAGTAATTGAGTTAGACCAAATATCATATAAGACATAACTACTAAATTGTCTTCGAAAATGCTTTAATTGGAATTTTTCTTGAATATAAAATCGGACGTATGACTGATAAAAGTATACTAGTTAGAAATTAAATGAGTTCCCATTTGACTCATTATTTGATAAACGTTTTATTTCCCTCTTCATCAACGGCGACAAAAACTACAAAACATTCACAATTTTTTTTGGACTTATTTTTGATCAAGTTAGTACTTGACACATCAATTTTAATTCTTAATGATGTTTTTCCTACTTTTATTATTTCTGCCTCTAATTTTACTAAATCCCCAATATGAATCGGTTTTAAAAATTCAATATCATCAACAAATTTGGTGACACAATACTTTTTTGTGTATTGAACAGAAAGAGCATATCCTATCTCGTCTATCCATTTCATTACTTTTCCACCATGAACATTTCCGCTATAATTAGCATCATTTGGTTCAGCTAAAAATGACATTGACATTTTATTGTTTTTCATAATAATAGTTTAAACAACCAATCTACAGAAAAATAAAAAAGAATTGAAATTCATCGCATAAATTCAATCTTTTTAGGGAGTCTAGTGGTTTTTTTCCAAAGCCTATTGAATACCAATTCAGCAAATTCTTAATTACAGTATCACTATTGATGGGCACTGCAATTTCATATATAGTTATTTTTAAAACGAGCACTCTAAAGGGTTGGTTTATACCCTGAATTTGATCTGGGATTTTCTTCTAACTATTTATCCTTCAACATTAATTCGGCTCGCTTCGTCACTAACTTTTGCTTTTTTAGCTTTCACCCTTTGATTTCCAAATGTATAATTGACGGTTAGTTTAACTTGAGGTTTAGCAAAAATTAACTGTGCTGTTTGTGTCAAATTTAATTCTGTATTCTCAATGACTGGTCTAAATTGTAATGTGTTTAGAATATTAAATCCGTTCAATGTAAATGATAAGTTATCATTTACCTTTTTTTGAAGACTTAGATCTAGTTTGCCCATAGGCAACATAAACCCTCCGTTGTTAAGGTTGGTTTTCGATTGATAAAATCCAGATACTTCGACTCTCCATGAGTCGGTTAAGCGAACATTGTTGTTCATGTTGAATCGAACTGAAGTCATTGAATTATCAATAAATAATCCGTTCAACTCACCTTGAGCTTGGGCATAAGAAAGAGAGGTAAAATAACGTATACTCCAATCTTTTATTGGGTTTAAAGGGAAACTTAAAATTGCGGTGAGTGTTTTTCTTGAATCTAAATTGTTAGGTGAAAAAGTTATAAAATTGGTTTCTTCATTGATGGTAGGAGTAAATTTTTCATAGACATCTGTTTCGTCAGAATATTGTGCAGATAGACTTATTGTTTTATAACGATAATCAAGTTGATAATTCTTAGAATAGCTAGGGACTAATTTAACATTTCCAAAAACAGCAGTGTTCAGATCCAAAAAGATCAAAAATGGAGCCATGTCTGTAAAAGCAGGCCGAGTGATTCTTTTACTATAGGATAAATTCAAATTATTAAAGTCATTGATTTTATAGCCCAAAAACAAACTAGGGAAAAAATCACCATATTCTCTGTCTACAAAAACTTCACCTTCAAAACTGTCTACAAAAGTGTCTGTATATTCATAACGTAATCCAGCTTGGACCTTGATATTGTCATTAATATCAAAATTTACTTGAGAATATGCAGCTAACAAAGTTTCATCTAAAAAGCTGTTGTTAACAAATTCAGCTAATGGAACTTGATCTATCTCTACATTATTGTAATTTTCAAAATTTGATTTTACGTATTTGAGTCCTCCAGTATAATTAACCTTAGAAAAAAGTTCTGTTTCAAAATCTAGCTTGGAAACATTGATTTCGAATGGTGACTCTTTTTCAGTGTATAAATTATCAGGTAGGTTGTATTCAGTAGTGCTGAAATTAGCGTTAAAATTAGTAAAGTTTTGATATTTGAGTATATCATAGGAAGCCTCGATCTTAGTTTTTTCCGAAAATTTGTAAACACTAAAAAAATTAATCTGAGCACTCTTCCATTCTTTTAATTCGTCACGATCAAACATATAGGCTATATCATTTCCTTCAGAATAGTCAGTTGTGTTATTTAGATTTTCAACAGAGGAAAATCCACTCACACTTGTTCCAATTTCTAACTTTTCAGTAAGATAATATTCATAACTAAACTTGATGTTGTGCGTAGGCACATCCATTCCATTAAAAAACACAGTATTAGTTTCAATATTTGGGAATGTATTGGTATAAATACGTTTGAAATTACCTTCCCAAGGAATCTGATTGCGAAGAAAAGAATAATTCACATTTAAATTTTGTTTGGCGTTTGAGGCAGTAAAATTTCCAGAAATATTTCTCTGATTCTTATTGTCATTATAACTGTAACTATTTGTAGCTGCAAAAGAAGCATTATACCCTTCATCTAACCTCTTTTTCAGAACTATATTGATGTAGCCAGAATTTCCTTGTGCGTCGTACTTAGCGGGCGGTGTAGTAATAAGTTCAATCGATTTAACTCCATCAGCAGCTAAACCATTTAGATATTGAACTAATGCTTGTGAAGGCATATAGGTCATCTTACCATTGATCATTACATTGACGCCATCTTTCCCCAACATTGATATGCTGTTATTTTGACGGTCAATGATCACACCTGGGGTTTTTTCTAAAATATCTAAAATAGAGGACCCTTTGGCTGAAGGAGTATTCTCTAGGCTTATGACCGTTCGGTCAATTTCTTTTCTTATGGGGATTTGTTCTGCCACAACACTAACATCGTTTAATGCAAAGGCCTCTTCAACCAACTTTAT
>CENX01066121.1_pt1 | contig 11838 bp, 9 predicted proteins | sample 361321 | NCBI WGS metagenome assembly CENX01 (sample SAMEA2619678, study PRJEB7988) | marine metagenome | isolation source: saline water (ENVO:00002010), including | reverse complement strand
CCACCACAGATGATATATGCAATTTGTCGTGCAATTTCTACATCATAATCTGTCATGTAGTCTCCCAAATGAAATTCGTTAATTGCAGAATAAAGCACACTCATCCCGGCGCGCCCTAATACAGTAATGTCTTTCCGTTCAGTGGGTGCAACATAATTATCAGCAAGAGACAATACTTTTTTCTTGGCTAAACCTAAGTTTGTTCCAGTGTTAACAACAACACTATCACGTCCTTTCTTTAAGTATTTTAAATGAAAGGCTTCGTGAGCAGAAGTAGCCACAGCAGCTGTAGCAATTGATTTAAAATAATTGATTAATGTAGGCATTTGCACATCACCCTCAAAAAATTCATCAGAAGCGCGTAGCGCAAATTCTTTGGTGCCCCCTCCTCCAGGCAATAGTCCTACTCCTACTTCTACTAGGCCAATATATGATTCTGCAGCATACACTCCTGCGTCACAATGCATGGCAATTTCGCAACCTCCTCCAAAAACATAGCCTTGGGTTGCCACCACAACGGGAACTTTAGCGGTGCGCATACGCATGTTGGTTTGTTGAAAATTGTATACTAATTTCTCTAAAGAATCAAATTGTTTTTGCATCGCTAACATACCAATATTCATCAAGTTAGCTCCCACAGAAAATTGTTTAGCATTATTACCAATCACCAAACCGTTCCACCCTTCAGTCTCAGCCTTTTCTACTGCATCATTCATGGCCTGGCCAATTCCTTCACCAATTGAATTACTTTTACTAGTGAATTCTATGCACATTACCCCATCGCCTATATCATGAACTATACACTCACTATTTTTTAAGATTGAACTTTGTGCTCTATAGTTGTTGAGAATGATGGTGTTTTTTGTCTTAGTTATAGGCTCATAGGTTTCGGTTTTTAAATTAAAATATTTTCTAACCCCATTTTCATTTATATAAAAATTTGAGTTTCCCTTTTTTCGGAAGGCTTCAATCCAACTAGGAATCGAATATCCTGCTTGATTAATTAAGTCCAATCCTTTTTCAAGACCAATTAAATCCCAATATTCAAAAGGGCCATAGTCCCAAACATAACCTGCTCTCATGGCATCATCCACAAGGTAATATTGTTCTGCAATTTCTGGAACACGTGAGGCGGTGTAAGCAAATAATTCCGTGAAATAACGTCTAAAAAAAAGAGATTCTTTTTCATCTCCTTCTATCATAAATTGCAACCTCTTATCTATCAATTCGATCGATTTTGCTTTTTTGACAAATTCTAATTTTGGTTTTTTAACAGGTTCGTAAGAAAGTGATTCAAGGTTTAGAACATTTATAATTGTCTTTCCTTTGTCATCTTTTTTACTTGTTTTTTCATAAAATCCTTTTCCCGTTTTATTTCCATAAAATTTATTTGATAGTAGATATTGCAAAAACTTCGGTTCAGGTCGTGTTTTTAGTTTATCCACATAAAAGTCTCCGTTAACTGACTGCTGAACAAATTTTGTTACTTTATCACCAACATCCAATCCTACTAGATCTTGAAGCCTAAACGTAGCTGTGTTGGGTCTTCCAATGATACTTCCTGTTATGGCATCAACAGCCTCTACAGAAAGTGAAAGCTCGTCTGTGAGTAACATCATTTCTGTTCCAGACATTACTCCAATACGATTGGCAATAAAAGCAGGTGTGTCCTTACATAAAACAGTTTTTTTACCAAGGGTTTCAGCTCCAAAGTTCATAAAGAAGTTAATCACTTGTGGTGCAGTATTTTGAGTTGGAATAATCTCTAAAAGTTGTAAATATCGTGGAGGATTGAAAAAATGTGTTCCACAAAAATGATATATAAAATCTTTACTTCTTCCTTCCGCTAAAAGTTTTATCGGTATGCTAGACGTATTTGTAGAGACTAAACTCTTTGGGGCTCTAAATTGGTCAACTTTTTCAAAAAGCTGTTGTTTTATATCAAGCCTCTCAACTATCACTTCTATAATCCAATTGGCAGTGGCTATTTTATCAAGATCATCTTCTAAATTGCCAGTCGATATTTTTGAGGCAAAACTTTTATCATATAGTGGGGCAGGTTTTGAGGCAATCGCTTTCTTTAAAGCTTCATCAACTAAATTGTTTTTTTGAGCTGGCGTTGTTGCTTTGGGATCTGGAATGTCTAGTAGCAAAACTTCAAAACCTACATTGGCTAAATGACAGGCAATGCCAGATCCCATGACGCCTGAGCCCAAAACAGCTACCTTTTGAATTCGATAATGCATATATTTTGTTTTAATGAACGAATCTAATAAAATAAATGACATGGTGTCATTTATTATATTACATTTGGTAAAATTTAATGCAATGAGTCTAGAATACATGATTTCACAGTTTCAAAAAAAAGCTGAAAATACATCCCCTATAGGTGGTATTTTAAAATTTGAGGTAGATGGTCAAGGCATCATTATTGATGGTTTAGGTGAAAAAAACAGTATTAGTGCTGGCGACCAAGAGGCCGATTGTACTATAAGTCTCACGGCAGAAGTATTGAAAAAACTTCGGGACGGAGAACTCAATCCAATGATGGCTGTAATGGGTGGCCAAATTAAAATTTCTGGAGACATGGGATTGGCGATGAAGGTCCAATCTTTAATGAGCTAATTTTCCATAAGATCCCTTTCGTAATTCATATTGTTTTCTATTTTTAACCTAAATGAAAAAGGTTGTATGTTTTGGCGAGGCACTTTTTGATTGCTTCCCAAGCGGGAAAAAAGTGGGTGGCGCTCCACTAAACGTAGGATTAAGACTACATTACTTTGGTCTTGATTGCCAAATAATTAGTTGCATCGGACAAGATGAAGACGGTCAAGTTATAAGACAATTTTTATTACAAGAGGGGCTATCAGCAGATTATTTTCAAATTAATAAAGACTATCACACTGGAACAGTTTCAGTTCACCTAGATAAGAATGGCAATGCTTCATATGAAATTATTCAACCTGTGGCGTGGGATCATATTTCAATTAGTGCAAAAAATATTGATCTTGTAAAAGCTGCCGACCTATTTGTTTTTGGCAGTTTAGTAGCAAGACAAAACCCCTCAAAGCAAACCTTATTTACCCTTTTGGAAAGTGCCAAGTTTAGTGTGTTTGATCTTAATTTAAGACCGCCACATTATAGCTGGGAAATACTTCAAAAACTAATTCTTCTAAGCGATTTCATTAAATGTAATGAAGAGGAATTGAATTATTTATTGGAGCAATTTCGAATTCAAGAAATCGATTTAGAGCAAAAGCTTAGGGTTTTATTGAATTCAATTGATGGGAAAGGCATTTGTATTACTTTAGGAGATAAAGGAGCCCTCTTATTGTGGAAAGATAAATTATACCGGCAGGCTGCATTTCCTATAACTGTTTTAGATACAGTCGGTGCAGGCGATTCCTTTTTAGCAACCTTATTGCACGGTCTTATAACCCATCAAGATTGTAATAAATGCTTGTTAGAAGCTTGTGCGATGGGTGCCCTTGTTGCTACAAAAAATGGTGCTAATCCTAAAATTAGCGAACAAGACTTGCTTGACTTTATTGCCACACACTAATTGTTTCAGTAAACTTAACTTTTCCCTTTTATTCATATAACATTGGTAGGTGATTTAATTTTACCTTCACAGTTTTTGGGCTTTATATGCTTTCATTGGATACGGAATTACCTGCTTAGTGTCTTTGTAGAAAGGCATTTGTGCCTTTACATCTTGTAAATAAGTGTCTAATAAATAAACTAATTGATTGGCTTTTTCTTTTTGAGTGGAAACTAGGTTTTGACGCTCAGAAATATCCTCTTTAAGATGATAAAGTTCAAAATACTGATCAAGATGGAAGTAGATGAGCTTCCAATCACCTTCACGGACTGCACTAAAACTTCCTATGCCGGGACCGTCAGGACCCCATTCATTGGGATAGTGCCAATACAAGGGGTGGGTGGATGGGGCGCTGCCCTTGAGAATCGGCAGAAAACTTTCTCCATCTATCTCTTGAACTAATGTTGGGTTTTCAATTTTGGCCATCTCCAAAAGACTTGTAAAAAAATCTTCAATAATAATTGGATGATCAGAGGTTGTTCCACCTTGGGTTACACCAGGCCATTGAGCCAACATTGGAACTCTTATTCCACCCTCATAAATGGAGCCTTTACCACTAGACAATGGCCGGTTATGGGTATGTTTTTCACCTCCTCTAGCCACTGCACTTAAACCCCCATTGTCAGACATAAATAAAACAATCGTTTCTTTAGCGATTTCTTTTGTTTCAATAAAATCAAGAATTTTTCCCAAGGCGTGATCCATACTTTCTATCATGGAGGCATACCGTGCCTCTATTTCTTCTAAACCTTGATTTCGGTATTTCGTTACGAATCGATCATCAGATTTTAAAGGTGTGTGCACTGCATAGGTTGCAAAATATAAAAAGAAGGGTTGTTGTTTTTCAAGGGGTTTGGAAAGCGCCTTTAAAACTTCTAAGGTGAGAGCTTCCGTTAAAAAAATATCTTCCCCATGATAGGCTTCCAATCCGGGAACAGCCCACACTTTTTGATCTGGAATTCCATTTCCAAAATTTTCTTTCCCCAGATAGCTACTTGGGGCTCCAGCAGCATGCCCTGCAATATTTAAATTAAATCCTAGTTCCTCTGGATTGGAACTAGGATATCCAATAGCACCAAAATGACCTTTTCCTGCGTGAATGGTATGATATCCTTTTTGTGATAATAATTGCGGTAACGGGGTAGCATGAATCGTGTTGGAGGTGCTTGTGTCTAAACCAATGCCATTATAATTCCAATCAGGGAAACCCAATGTAGGATGATTTTTTTCCATGGGCTGTTGTTGATCGGGTCGCAAGGTCCAATTTGTAACCCTGTGTCGAGCAGCATTCATTCCAGTCATCAAACTTACGCGCGTTGGAGAGCACACAGGTGTAGCATAGGCATTTGTAAATTTTATACCTTGCGCTGCAAGTCGCTCCATATTTGGAGTCTGATAACGTTGATTGTAGGGAGTTGATTTATTCCAAAAAGGGACTGAAGTATCTTGCCAGCCTAAATCATCTACAAAAAATAAGATAATGTTAGGAGGTTGCTTGTCTGGTTCTTTACAGCTTTCAAAAAATAAAAGTATACCAAAAAGAAGATTAAAATATTTCATTTTATAGATTTATAATTTAGGTTCAAGATAAAGTCCAATTTCTGAAATTACTGGCGCTGCCTTTGACTCAAAAATTGTAACCCGTAAAGCTTCTACTTCAATGGGCTCAAATCTAATTAGTCTTTTATTCCCTATAGTAGTGCCTTGTTTTATTGTTTTCCATTCTCCATTTGTTTTCAATTCCACCCGAAAAGCCTTGACTCGTTGTCCAAAAGGAAGATATTCTCTAATCTCAATAATAGTTGCTTTCTGAGGACTTTTAGGCGAAAGAGTAATAACTGCTGGTTTTGCATCTTTGTTCGAGGCCCAATAGGTTTCTGGGTCACCATCAATCAGATTTAAAGCATCATAAGAACTTTGAGGTAATACAGAATTAACTTTGCCTTCTTTCAATACGTTTTGACAAAAGGCTTCTTCCAAGAAGGCCCCTAATTGCAATAGTTTTTCTTCGTCATTTTCATGAATTAAACCCCGATCGTCAACGGGTATGTTTAGCAAAAGTGAACTGTTTAGTCCAACAGAGTTAAAATAAATATCTACTAATTTTTCAATTGATTTTACTTGATTGTCTTCTTCAGGATGATAATACCATCCAGGTCGAATAGATACATCCGTTTCTGTAGGAATCCAATGACTTCCGTTTTCCTGACCCTTAGAAAAGCGATGAAAATCTGGCATTCCCCCATAAACACTGTCTCGAAAAATTGGTGACCAAGTGGTTTCAGCTGCATAGCCTTTTTCGTTTCCTACCCATCGAATATCAGGCCCCGCATCACTAAACATTACTGCCTGAGGTTGCAATTTTCTAACTAACTCATGTGTGGTAGGCCAATCATAAAAGTTTTTTTTATCTACACGGCGTTCTTCATTAGCCCCGCCATAATAGCCATCTCCCCCATTAGCTCCATCAAACCATACTTCAAAAATTGGACCATAATTTGTTAATAATTCTGTGAGCTGATTTCTAAAATAAGTGATATACTCGGGAGTTCCATAAGAAGTATGATTTCGATCCCATGGGGAAAGATATATTCCCAGTTTCAAACCAAATTTTCTGCATGAAGCGGCAAGTTCCTTGATTAAATCACCTTTTCCTTCTCGCCATGGGCTGTTTTTTACAGAATGTTCTGTGAAAGCACTTGGCCATAAACAAAATCCATCGTGGTGTTTTGCTGTTATGATGATTCCTTTCATTCCAGCTTCTTTCAGTGTTCGGGCCCATTGGTCTGTATCCAAAGCCTTTGGATTGAACTGACTGGGTTGCTCGTCTCCATAACCCCATTCTTTATTTGTAAACGTATTCATGTTAAAGTGAATAAAACCATAATATTCAAGTGCTTGCCAAGCTTCTTGTCTAGGAGTTGGAATTGGTCCTATTGGGGTTATCGAATTCTCCTGTTGACATGAGAAGCTTAGAAGAAATAAAAACAAAAAGAGGTTGCAGTAGTTGATTAAAAACATTATTAATGTGTTATTTAAGTTTTGAATCGATGATTTCCCACTCTCTTATATGCGGACGTTGATGTGCCAAAAGTACAATGCTATCAAATAACTTTATCTTTTCAGGAAAATCTTTGGCACAATCAATAGACTCTGAAGGATCGTTCTTTAGATTATATAGTTGCCATGGGGTAAGTACATTTTTTTTTAACCCTGTCTTAACTCCTTTCCAGTCTCCAACTCTAACGGCTAATTGGCCTTGTTTTTCAGGATACTCAAAATAAAGATAAGGGTGAGCTTGTTGTGGATTGTCAAAAAGTTCTGGTACAAGTGAAATCCCATCTGAAGAACACTTTGAGGATCCTACCAAGTCTGATAAAGTATTAAACATATCCCATTGAGCTGAAATAAAATCAGATACTCTTCCGGGCTTTATTTTATTTTTCCAATAAGCAATAAATGGCACTCGTATTCCCCCTTCATAAACATCCATTTTTAGACCTTTCAGTCCACCAGCACTTCCAAAATAAGTTGCCAAATCACCTCCTAAAAAAGTGGGGCCGTTATCACTTGAGAAAAATATTATTGTGTTTTCTTCTTCTCCTTTAGCTATCACTTTGTCCCAAATCAACCCTACTTGATAATCTAAATGGGTAATCATTGCAGCATAAGCAGAAAGTGGATATTGATGGGGAGAATAACCATTATCCCCATGGTAGGGTTTTTCATCAAATTGATCTTTATATGCAGCCACTAGTGAATCTGGAACTTGCAGTGCTAAATGCGGAATGGGTGAGGGATAATAGAGAAAAAATGGGGTTTCTCCAGCATGCTCATCAATAAAATTCAATGCCTTATAAGCCATTTGATCGGGAGCGTAGGAATTACCTTTAAAGGCATCGAACATTTCTTGTTTTGCTCCTTGAGGTATTGACTTATGTACACTAAAATTAGGATTTGGTAGTGAGTCCCAAACACCATTTTCCCAAAGGTGTGTGGGATAGTAGTTGTGCGCTTGCTTTTGGTCTAAATAACCATAGGCATAATCAAACCCATGGTTTTGAGGGTTTCCAGTTGTGTCATGCATGCCTAGTCCCCATTTTCCAATTATCGCTGTGGCATATCCTTGTTCTTTTAAAAGAGTTCCTAAAGTTGGGGTTCCTTTGGGTATAGGCATTTGTCCACCTTCAGTTGTATCTTCATAACCACCTAGTTCATAGTTGCCTCTAATATAAGCATGTCCAGAGTGATTTCCTGTGAGTAAAATATACCTAGAGGGTGCACAAACTGGTGCGCCTGTATAGTGTTGAGTAAACCGTATTCCTTGCTGTGCCAGACGATCTAAATTTGGTGTTTTTATTTTCTGTTGACCATAAGAACCTAATTCGCCATAGCCCAAATCATCAGCAAAAATGTAGATTATATTTGGCTTTTTGGCAAATTCTTTAAAGTTGGTACAACTCAAATTGACTACACAAAGGATGAGGGAGAAAATAATTTTTATTGGTCCAAAACGCATACCTCTAAACTCGTTAAATCTTAATAAATATTTTTCTTTTGTAAAGCCAATAACACAAATACCATAGTAAAAATAAAACCCAAAAGCTGAGAATCAAATTAGCAAACCATTCAGAAAGAGGGCCAAGAATAGAATTTGTGTAGGGAACAAAAACACTTTGTAAAAGCCTTGCTCCTCCTATAGAAGAAAACATATAGATAAACAATGGATTTACGCCTACTACACGGAAAAAATTGACATTTTTTATATAGCCCTTATGATCAATTAACCAGAAACTAAAAGCCAAAGCTAAAATAGACCAGCCTCCAGATATAAAAACAAAAGAGCTAGTACAAATTCTTTTTATGATAGGAGTAAAGGGGGTGATTGCATAGCCGACCAAAAGGGCAATAATACCCGCATATAAGATTTTCTTTAATTTTTGTTCAGTAGTGTTTGAACTCAATAATAACTTACCTGCCAATACACCCCAAATGGTGTGGGCCGCGCTTGGTAATGCATTAAATGCTGCCCAATGCCCTGAATATTCATATCCTGAAAGAAAAATATTGAACCACGCACCAAAGTTTTCTCCCGCAACAAAAGCCTTATCAAATCCGGGTACATTGAAAAAACGGTAGACCATATCGCTTGTTAAAATACATGCTAAAGCAATTACAAATTGAAACCAAAAGGTTTTTTTTGAAATTAAATAGGCCAGAAGATAAGTAAAGGATAACTGAGCAAGAACGTTGTCAAACTGAAAAATAATTTTCTGGGGACTAATACAATAAAGCCCCCATCCAAAAAGTAAAAGATAAAAAGCTCTTCGGAAAGCATGTCTATTTATAGCGGAAACAGTATCTCCCTTTTTGACTCTATTTGCATAAGACAAGGGAATAGACACACCTACTATAAACATAAAAAATGGTTGAATTAAATCCCAAAAATGAAGTCCTTCCCAACTCACATGGTGAAACATAAAATTAGCAAAAGGGGCAAGCCACCCCAGCGCTTCAGAACCTTCAATTAGCCATTCAAAGAGTGAAGAAAATTCAGCTACTAAAAGAAACATAACAAGGCCTCTGTAAAAATCTAGAGAAAGTAAACGTTGTGAAAGGTTGTTCGTGGGGGTCATTTTAATTCTATTTTAATAATGTTATCAATGGGGTTGAGTGATAAAGCTGATACATCTATGGTGAGGCCATATTTGTTGTTTTGAAAAGATAGCTTTTTTTGAGTTTCAAAATGAGTAATATGTTGAATAGCAACAGGAAATTCTTCAATATGTAGTTTTTTAGTATTGGCGTCCATTAGATGAAGAAAAATTGTTTTCCCTTTCTGGGTGGTGACAAAACGATCGCTAGGGGCTAAAGGCCCTTTTTTTGTTCCATAAATTGTTGTACCATAGTCTTCAAGCCAATCGCCAATCTCATAAAGTGACTTTTCGTGTTCAGGTTGTATTTTTCCATTGGGCATTGGCCCTACATTAAGCAAAAGATTGCTTCCATAACCTGCAGCTTTTATTAGATATTGAATCAATTCCTTTTTAGATTTATGCTTTCTGTCTTGCAGATTAAATCCCCATGAGCCATTAATAGTTTCACAAACCTCTAAGGGTACCTCACCAATTTGATCTGCGGCTGTTCCCCAACCTGTGGTATTTTTCCCCGGTAGATCTTTTTCAAACATTTGAAAATCTTCTCCTGGCAAGACTCCTAGATGATGATTATTTCCTATTAGAGCTTGTGGTTGTAACTCATGAATCATTCCATAAAGTTCATCATAGTGCCAATCTACTTTCAAAACACCAAATCTTTTTCCATCCCATTCTTTTTGATCCCAATGGCCGTCAAACCAAATCCCTCCGATTTCACCATAGTTTGTGAGTAACTCTTTGATTTGGACCTTCATAAAAGCGATATAATCTTCCCACTTTCCTTTACCACGCTCTGGAATTTCTCTTCCAGTACGCCCCCGGGGGAAATAATCATCTCGATTCCAATCCAAAAGAGAGTAATAAAAAAATAATTTTATGCCTTGTTGTTCACATGCTTTAGCTAATGCTTTTAAAACATCCTTCCCATAGGATGTAGCATCAACAATATTGTAATCTGAAGCTTTAGTATCAAACATTGAAAAACCATCATGATGCCTACTAGTGATAGTGATGTATTTCATTCCTGCTTTCTTAACTATTGAAACCCATTCATCTGGATCAAAAGCAATGGGGTTAAAAAAAGCTGGTAATTTTTCATATTCTGAAATGGAAATATTTTGATCATTCATCACCCATTCGCCATCGCCTAAAAGACTATACACACCCCAATGGATAAAAAGACCAAATTTGGCCCCCTGAAACCACTCACGAGCTTTACTGTTTTCTAGTGAGGGAGTATAATCCTGTGCTTTTACAACAGGGTTGTTGAAAAGAAATAGACAAGCCGCAATTAGAATTAGTTTTTTTATTTTCATTTAATTTTACACTTCTTTAATGGACAAGATACTAAAAAGGTAGCTGATCTTTATTTATCTTTAAATTCAAGACAAAACAGTTCTGATGAAAAAGCAACCACTATCAATTTTCATAATCTTTCTTATTATAGTGACACTAATTGTTCGCTATTGGGTAACAATTGATGAATTTAGTGCTGTTTATTTGGCAATTCCAGCAATCGAAAACAATACAAATCATATTAAATTTCAGGGAAATTCTATCACAAATGGTTGTCTTAAAACGCATCCTGGATTCCTTGAAGGCAAACCCTATGCAAATAGTGAGATTAGCAGTAAAACCACTTCTCAAATGCTGGTCCTATGATTTTAAATAATATGAAATCTATGACTGAAATTGCTAAAGCTAATGTGTATTATTTAGACTATTTCAATACCCTAAATGATGGAGAAAATGCAATGGCAAAAACTCATATGGGAGATGGTTTAAATTTTACAGGAGAAGGATATGAGGTTATTGAACCATTACTGGAAAAGTTGATAAAAAAAATTTAAAATGAGGTTAACCTTTTTGTTTTCTTTTATTCTGCTTTATGGGCTTTTTTCTTGTGAATCACCTCCTGAGAAAAATGACATTCCTCTCTTCACAAATGGGCAAGGTGCTTATGCCTGCTATCGAATTCCTGCCATAGTAAACTCTCCAAATGGTAATCTTATCGCATTTGCAGAGGGGCGAAACAAGGATTGTAATGATTTTGGTGATGTAGACATTCTGATGTCCAAAAGCAATGATGGAGGGCTAAACTGGTCTAAACCTGTTGTAGTTGTACAATTTGGAGAATTTCAAGCGGGAAATCCTGCTCCTGTTTGGGACACCCTAGATCCACGTTTCCCTAAGGGTCGCTTATTTTTATTTTACAATACCGGGGATGTATCTGAACACGAAATGCGCCAAGGAAAAGGAAGTAGGCAAGTTTTATTCGTTACCTCCACTGATGAAGGAGCGTCTTGGTCAGCACCCATGGAGATAACAAAGTGGGTACATTTTAATAAAAGTTCTACTCAGCCTCGAAAAGATTGGCGTACAAATGCAACAACTCCTGGCCATGCAATACAATTAAAAATAAAGCCCTTTACTGGTAGGTTATATATCCCTGCCAATCATTCGCAAGGTGACCCTCAAGAGGGTTTTAATGAATATAGAGCCTATGGATTCTATTCAGATGATCACGGTCTTAGTTGGGCAGTGAGTCCTGACATTGATGTACCCTCTTCTAATGAAGCC
>CENX01212914.1_pt1 | contig 11852 bp, 12 predicted proteins | sample 361321 | NCBI WGS metagenome assembly CENX01 (sample SAMEA2619678, study PRJEB7988) | marine metagenome | isolation source: saline water (ENVO:00002010), including | reverse complement strand
ACGTCGCAGTTCACGACACGGTGCTCGATGGTCAACCAACCAATTAAATCCCCGCCGAACGCCCTCGACGCAGCTTGGGAAACTGTTCTTTCAACATTGCGGTCGGTGCGCGGACCTAATGAACGAACCGAGCCACTTGCTCCGCAGCTAAATGTGACGCTACTTACGGGATTCCTAGGAAGTGGAAAGACCACCCTGCTCCGGCATCTTTTGGAGAATTCAGATGGTTTAAAGATTGCGGTAGTTATGAATGATGTTGGAGCTGTCGAAGTGGATGCTCGCCTCATCAGAGACATGACAAGCCAACAGATTTCTCTTTCCAATGGATGCGTATGTTGTGCGTTGTCAGACGACCTCTCAGAACAGCTTCAGCAGTTAAGCGCCGAATCGTATGACGTTGCATTAATAGAGGCGAGCGGTGTCTCCGACCCAGTCAACATAAGTCAAGTGATTGAGGGGCTGCCCGACTGTCGCCTAGATGGCATTGTTGCAGTGGTCGATCCCATTTCGCTAAATGCATATCTCAATAACGTGGAGATCAGTCATCTTCTTACCCGTCAAATTCAAACAGCACATCTGGTACTCGTCTCAAAAGAGGACCTAGTAGACGAGTTGGAACTACAACAAGCGATTGATGCCATCAGCGCAATCTCACCGGGTTGCAGAATTATCTCAATTTCTGAGGGCAATATCGACCCGAGCGTTGTTCTGAGCGCAGTGCTGAAGGGTATCTCGTTACCTGATAACGGCGAACAGAAAGCTTTTCGATTCGCAACCAGCGTTGTTAGCTCAGATGGGCCTTGGAGTCCGGTTGAGCTAGGCAGGCTGCTCGACGAATCAGATCATCGGCTGTTACGAGGAAAAGGTTGGTTTGCCGATTACGAGGGCAGTCTGCATGAGCTTCAGATCGTAGGTCGACGCTGGTCGATTAATAAATGGGTGGGTGATGCGCCGAGAGAAGTAGTTCTGATTAGCGTTGATCAAGCTGACCTAGACACCGCGGAAACGATGTTCCGTGATTACGACCGCCGCAAGAAACAAGGCGATATCGGTTCGGCTCACCAATGAAGTTGTAAGCAACTCGGATCGCTGGTGCCCGTAGCCTGAGAGGTTAGAGCCGGGTAGGCCGGCTCTAGGCCACCGAGAAAGAAAAGTTAAATGATTTTTCATATCACCCATCATCACGATGAGAAGACATGTCCAGCTCATGAACCGGAAAAAGTTGCCGCAACGTTTGGGCAAGTGTTGCCATCATTAGCTGAGCAAGGAGTAACTGTTCACGGCGCATGGGTAGACCCACCAGGACATGATTTCTTCTTTGTTGTTGAGTCCGACTCGTATGAAGCGATAGTTGAAGGTCTATTTCCTGCTGTTCCTATGGGAACAGCGCGAATTCAGCCGGTCGAGGATTTTAAAGCTCGAATGCAAAAGGTAGCGCAAAGCTGAAGAGCCACATGAGAATTTAATTCATGACAACGGCCGCCCTTTAGGGCGGTCTTTTGTCGTTTACTAAACGGTTATTTACAGTTCACCAAAAACGGATATTGTCCGTACCTAATTCATTACGAAAGGTGGAAGTTATGGCCTACATGAGTGGGACAATTATCCGGGTGGCTGACGTAGATCGGTTTGTGTCAGGCTGGAATGATTTTGGCAAACAAGTGCATCTGGATGCTGGGGCTACGAGCGCTCGAATCAGTCAAAGCGTCTTTGCGGGCGAAGATGCGGGCACCGTTGGGATCGCATGTGAATGGGACACACTCGATGTTGCAATCGAAGGCCCCGGGACAATTCGAAATAGCGCACAGGCAATTGAACTAATGAAATCAGCCGGTGTGGAGGTTGTGCGCAGAAGCTTGTTAAGGGTCCACGTAACCCGAGGTTCCCTAGAAGGCAAGTACGGCTCACTTGTGGTTGCCACTGGTGACCCAGCAACACCGGAGCAAATGGAAGCAAACGCAGATGCCTTTTGGGGGCACATTCAAGGTGGAGGAAATGGGGCTCAGTGGGCCCAAGCGGTAGCTGCTGGTCCGATGACAGGCGCGTATCTAACGATGACGCTAAGTGACTCTTTGGACCAACTCATGGCGGCGAGCCAGAAAGCGTTCGCTGACCCCGCGAACCAGCAGATGATGGCGTCTCTAAATTTTCAACTTACGGGACGGAACTTCTTCAAGGTGCTTGGATAAATCAAAGCGGTTAGGCAATGGCCGCCCTTCGGGGCGGTCGTTGTGTGTTTTGGCGATGAGCATCCTGCTTTGTTGTGTCTAGTCAGAAAGATAGAGATCAGAGGGCTCCGAGATTTGATCGAAATAGCAGTCCGATAAGGTCAAGTACTCGTAAAAGGAAGCGGTGCACATGACTATCGGAAAGCGGCTGATCTCTACTGCTACTTCAGGGTCGACAGTCCATTTGACTATCGAAGAATTCGAGGTGCCAGATCTGGGACCTAACGAAGTACTCATAGAGGTAGAGGCATCACCTATCAACCCCAGCGATCTAGGACTGCTGTTGGCAGGCGCAGACCCATCAACTGCTACCAAATCAGGAAATGGTTTGATTCTGTCGCTTCCCGACGGAGCGATCGATGCCCTTAAGGGCCGAGTAGACCAAGGCATGCCCGTGGGAAATGAAGGAGCTGGCGTAGTTGTCGACGCGGGTACCAGTGAAGATGCTCAAGCACTCCTTGGACGCGTTGTTGCTGTGTTAGCAGGTGGAATGTACGCCACTCACCGCATAGTGAAAGCGCGAGACTGTTTAGTCTTAGAAGAGGGCACCGCAGCTGTCGACGCCGCATCTTGTTTCGTGAATCCGCTTACTGCATTGGGTATGACCGAAACCATGAGGCTTGAAGGACATTCTGCGCTCATACATACTGCAGCCGCCTCGAACTTGGGTCAGATGCTGAACCGAATATGTATCGATGATGAGATCGCTTTGGTCAATGTTGTGCGTCGAGAGGAACATGTTGAACTTCTCAAAGCACAAGGAGCTGCGCATGTAGTCAACCTCAGTTCAGTCAACTTTCGAAGCGATTTAGTCCAGGCGATTACTGCGACCGGAGCGACTATTGGGTTTGATGCCATAGGCGGCGGCGAGTTGACTACAGAACTGCTTAACGCCATGGAGCTAGCGGCTAGTTCAAGCGGTGACGAATACAGCCGGTACGGGTCGACCACTCATAAACAGTTGTACATCTACGGCGGGTTAGATCGAGGTCCGACTCTTCTTCGAAGGAATTATGGGATGGCATGGGGTGTAGCGGGTTGGCTACTTCCTAACTTTCTGGCGAAAATAGGCCCCGAGCAAAGTGAAGGTTTACGTTCACGCGTAGCGGCCGAGTTAACCACTACCTTCGCGAGTTCCTATCGCCATACGCTTTCACTGGAGTCAGTACTCAACCTGGAAAGTATGAGTGCCTACGCCCAAATGAGTACTCAAGGGAAAAGCCTTATTTGTCCGCAACTTTGATGGCTAGCCCTCCTCAAGTCGATTTGAATGAGAGCGTTGCGTCCATGGCTTGATGGCTAGATTCTGCTGCACCGTTTTCGGTTTTCGTTGCGGCTTGCAGGCTGAATAGTCGGACCATAAGCAAATGCTTGACTACTTGAGGTAGTCCCTGTGCCTAGCTTTCTGGGTCCGAATTGGTCTTCGCCGATAGCGTTTTTCTTGGTTCTTCTGATGTTGTCCTTGGGTCTGAATTCCGCGTTAACGCCGGAAAGAATTTCGCAGGCAATTGCAACTAATCGAGAAGCGCTTGCTTGATTGTGCCGCCACAGAACACCGGGACCTCAGTGCGGTAAGTAAGCGCTTCTCTTTTCTTGTTCTCTCAGCGAATCAAGCTGGAGGGGGAGAAGGCTTCGAATCCGACTATTTGAAGTGGTTGTTACGAGGCGGCTAGTTATAGGCCGGGAAATGCAGGCCTACATGTATGGGGGTAGGGGCCATGCTGACTACTCCCGTAGCGGGCAAAAAAATAGAGAAGCGTTTGCCCAACGACAGCGGACCGTGAGGACCTGAGCAAGCGCTTCTCTATTCAGAAAACTATCGTCGAGGCCTGATCTAAACCCATCTATTTTAGGCTAGAGAGGCCTCGTTTTGTAGCTCGCTTTTAGCGAGATTTGGTTGACCATTGGCCTTCTACGAGTTAGAAGGTCTAAGCGTCGGAAGCAGACCTTGCTTTGGCGATGCCGACGATCATGAGCCCATATAGGCCTTTAGCCGTGATGTCAGCAAATGTGTATGCAACCTGCCGTAGGGTTTCCAAAGTTCCGGAATCTCCGTCGAACACGGGGAACAGGTAGGCAAGGGGGTAGACCATCCACGTTCCGAGTAACACGATTGTCGCGTTTCGGATGGCAGCTGAGACTGCAGGAGTTTCACGCTCTGCTGCGGACTTTAATTGTCCATACAGAGTGCGCAAGATGTAGACAAAGGGAACCATGGCCAAGAACCAGAAGAGCCATTTCGTTCCTGTGCTGCTCGAAACTTCCCCTGGATATCCCAGACCAATCATTAATACTGTTGCTGGCAATAAACCAGTCATCAGTTTTTTGCGAAGCTCTGTGCTGACTCCTAGGACAATGAGAAGTTCGATAATCAGCAATGGAACGGTGATAAGCCAGTCCGCATAGCGGTAGCCCTCATTCATTTTCATTTCGCCGAAATCAGACCAAATCCGGAAGTAGTGGTAACCGGCTATCCCGACGACGACAGCAGAGACCGAAACAGCAGAGCGATACTGGTCCTTAACTGTCTTCATCTGGGTCAGGAAATACACGAATGCACCGAACATGACTGCAGTGCCGAAGGAAAGTACGTTGTACACAAGGGTGTACTGATCTGGGCTGAGTAAATCGATTGGGTTCACCTAGGACTCCTTAAATAAAACCTGTTTTTAAGGCTAAGGACAAAGGGACGCCAACACCCAAAACTTTGTAATTGGGTGAGGGCGAGCCCCGATGTAGTCATCGCAAATCTCTTAACTCGTGGCGCAGTGGTGACCTATAACTCTCCTGTGGCTAGACGTTTACGCACGTCGATCGCCTTCTCGCGGATCTGATCTATGTCGTCTAGGCGGTCGAGGTTGCCATATTGAAGGGATAGACGGTGGTTAGAGCTCAAGCGGTCTCGGTTTCGGTCAAGGAAATCCCAATAGAGGGTGGTGTATGGGCAGGCGTCGTCTCCGGTGCGTTTTTTGGGGTCGAAGGTGCAGGCTTTACAAGAGTCGCTCATTCGATTGATGTAGGCACCGCCGCTCGCATACGGTTTGGTAGACATTGATCCGCCGTCTGCGTAGAGCGCCATCCCAACTACGTTTGGAACCATTACCCAATGAGCGCTGTCAACAAAAGAAGCCGACATCCATTCAGTCATCGCTTGGGGATTAATTCCTGCTGTTAGAGCGAGGTTTCCGAAAATCATGAGTCGCTCTATGTGATGGGTGTATCCGTGATCTTGAAGGTGTTTCATAGCGGAACTCACACATCGCATCTTTGTCTCGGCGTTCCCTAATAGAACCGGCGGAACGGCTTCTCCTGCGTTAAAAAAATTAGACACCTCGTAGTCGGGCATCCAAAGCCAGTAGAGACCCCAGATGTACTCCCGCCAACCCAGAATCTGACGTATAAAGCCTTCAACGCTGTTCAGTGGAGCAACACCCTCTATATAGGCCTGCTCGGCTGCTGTCACCACTTCGAGAGGGTGTAACAAACCCAAATTAAGAGATGAACTCAGGCAAGAGTGGGAGAGCTTCCACTCGCTCATCAGCATCGCATCTTCATAAGTGCCAAATTGGGGCAGCCCGGTATCAATAAATTCGTGCAGTCTGATGAGTGCCTGTTTTCTCGTGACGGGCCATATCCCTTCTGGGGGCTCACCCCACCCGTCAGATAATCGATCAAGAACCAGTACGTCGGTAGCGTCTAGAGAAAACTTCTCTACAGAAGGCCACTCTCTTCCATCTTTTGGAGGAGGCTTCCGGTTCTCTGAATCGAAGTTCCAGCGTCCACCCTCGGGTTCCCCCTCATTCATTAATACTCCGAGGCGCTTGCGTTGCCACCTATAGAAATCCTCAAGTCGCAGTCGCTTACGAGACTTCGACCATTCGGCAAACTCGAAATAGCTGCAAACAAACTGATTGTTTGGGACTATCTCAACTTCATTTCTTTCGAGTAATTTGCGGCATTTCCAGCTTGACGGCTCCATAGCTGAGACTTCAGTTACTGCATTCGTGCGGCAATGTTGGTCTAAGCCCTTTTGGAATGAGGTTGCTAGTCGGTAGTCAACTTCAAAGCCTTTTTCTCGAAGTTCTTCAGCGAAATGCGTCATGGCTGAAATAACGAGATGCTTTCGTTGCGCATGCCAATTCTTGGACTCTATTTTTTGGAGACTCTCTACCATCAGGATTCGACAGTCACTGGGCTTTTGCCCGTCTAGCGAACTGATACCGAGATTGAGTTGGTCTCCAAAAATCCAGATCGTCTTTTTAGCTTCAACGCTCATCTGGTCAACAGGGTAATGAAGGACCGACGGTCCAAAGTTCAAAACGTAACGGACTAGAAGAGCGGTGTTTCATGAAAAGTCCGAATTGGTTACTTAACTAGAATGGCAGTTGAGCTGATCGCAGCGGTGTGAGTATCAGAGAATGGTTGCAGACGGTTATTACCTAGCCCGACTAACTTTAAGGGTGACCGCAGTTAGGAAAGTCACGGCGACGGCAGCGCCTAGGGCTCCCAATGCCAGCAGGTTGGGAACTTCGTGTACAAGGGACTGGTGAGCAAGGGTCATCATGGGGAACGAGGATCTTTCGACTGACTTCAATGGACACCTCGAAAGCTATCGGCGAGCAGCAATTTGACCTCAAGTATTTACGCGCTGACGTCAGACAGGAGTTCGATTTGAGCCCGTTTCGAAGGCACAATGACGCCAGCGTCAAAGAGTTTCTCCAGCGAACATTGGTGTTCGCTGCCCTAGCCCAAAGATGAAATAATCTTTACACATTTTGCCTGTGTGGCTTCATCCATCGCAGTTGCTGTCAGTAGGTGAACCTTGGGAGCGACCACGCTGGAAAAGTAAGAGAAGCGCCTATCCATTGTGCCCGGAAGGAGTACCGGTGGCCTCGTGAGAGACATGGACAAACGCTTCTCAAATAGTGTGACAATTAGCTACTGCAAAGCTCCGGTTTGTACCTAACGGCTCAACGTTTCAGCCCGCTACCACTAACACTTTGGAAACTATCGGTGAAGGGCTGCCAAGACCCAAAAATTTGAATTCCCTGCAGTGGTAAAGCACCGTCACGAATTCTTCTAAACGGGGGCCGTTACCTTTAAGAACAAGAAAATTCGTCATCGTATTTGAGTCAACCAATCAAATGGGCACTCCCATAGGTCGGTTCAGAGGGCCCAACTGAGAATGCGATAAGGCTCCAGGTTTAGCCTAAGGTTTGGTAAATCTTTGACTCGTGATCCGCTCGGAGGCATGCAATGGACCCACTCGTAAATGCAGAATGGGTTTCGGACAATTTGTCTGATCCCTCGCTAAGAATATTGGAGTGTTCAGTTGATCTAGTTCCCGGAAGCACTAATCCCGTATCCATGCGCGATAAGTGGGCAGAAGGGCATATTCCCAATTCCGATTATGTTGACCTGGCACACGAGCTCAGTGAACCCGAAAGCCCTCTTCGCTTCACTATGCCGAGTGAAAGACACTTTGCGAAAGCTATGGAGTCCTTAGGTGTTGGAGAGGGGACCAAAGTCGTTCTCTACGATCGACGTTTCACCATGTGGGCAACTCGTGTGTGGTGGATGCTTAAGGCTTTTGGTTTCGACGATTGTGCGGTGTTAGACGGAGGTTTGAGATCATGGCAGTCGGCTGGCTTTCAGATAGATACCGGTCCAGCCCCCTCTCGACCTAAGACCAACTTCAAGGGTACCCCCCGGCCTGAAATGGTTGCCGATCTCGCAAGAATGGAAGAAGCATTGGGTGACGGGACGTGCGTAATCAACGCATTATCTCCCGGTAACCATGATGGATCTGAGGAACATTACGGCCGCCCTGGACACTTGCCGGGAGCAGCTAACGTTTATGCTTTGCATCTTCTAGACCCCGTCACTCACTGCTATCTGCCGAAAGCACAACTCGAAGCACTCTTCGATGAAATCACTTCCGAAGGTCAGCCGATAGTGACCTACTGTGGGGGAGGAATAGCTGCCACTTCGGATGCTTTCGTGTTGAAGGCCTTACTTGGCCGAGACGACGTAACCGTCTATGACGGCTCACTAAGTGAATGGCTACTTGACCCCAATCGGCCACTTGAGGTTTAAACGACGTTCTAGTCAAGCGACGAAGCTACTGCTCCCGGTGCCAAACAAGTTTCCCGTGAACAAAACTTGGACCAACGACAAATGCCTCCCTATGTGGAGACTGAGCTTGTCGAGGAGAAACTTCGAGGTCGGCTAAGTAACAGAGTTCGATGAAGGAGCGGGGTCTCCCATGTCTTCAGTCCGATATCACTCCCAGATAACGGAGATCACGACTATCAGTTGTATCGCTTCAGTTCAATTACGTTGCCGTCCAAGTCGCGAATATAAACCGCGGGTCCCCACCCCAACGCTCCGTAAACAGACTCGAACTCGCTTACGACCTCGACATCATCGTAGCTCAACGTTTCTGCGAAAGACCCATCCACCAAGAATGAAATGTGGTCAACGTTTTCACCACTTCGCGCGGTTTCTAAAAGATCTATCACCGTGCTGTCATTCACCCGCATTGACAGGAACGGAGCGTCCCCGGACTTCCATTCTTCGTAGCGTTCCGGTTCGAAACCAAGACGGTCTCGGTACCAGCACATAGCCCTTTCAGTATCGGCAACATTTATAACCAGATGGTCTATTCCAGATATCTTGACGGCCATACCTGAATGATATTCCCACCAGAGGCAACGGTTGCTGCAACTAAATCAGACCTCCTCTTTGGTTCAGCCGACTGACAGTTAATGGTTGTGCAGTAAAGGCATCCCTTCAGTCGGCCAGTCAATAGCGTAGACGTACCCCTGATCAGAGGAAGTTACAAACAAAGTACGAAAGTCCTTGCCCCCAAAACAGCAATTTGTGGGACCCATATCTGGAAGTTCGACGACCTGAATCGGGCGACCATCTTGTCCGTCTAATACGAACAAGTTATTCGAGCCATGACCCGCCACGATGATCCGACCAGACGCGTCGAAACAGAAGCCATCTGGCACTGACCTTCGTCCGATCATCCCATTTGGTTTAGGCACTTCACTCAAAATTCCGGGTCCTTCAATTCGGTAACTGAGGAGCATTCCGGTCAGAGACTCGCAAACAATTAGCACTTTGCCATCCCCCCGAACTCCGAGGCCGTTGGGGAACGCGATGTTGGAAGCGACCCGTGACGCTTCGCCTTCAGCGTTGACGTAACACACTGGACCGCCGTCTCTGTCTCCTCCGACGAGTCCGCTCCATTCAGGATCAGTGAAGTAGTAACCGCCGTGGGAGTCGAAACACAAGTCGTTAGGGGAGTTCAAGCTAACTCCCTCGACCTCTGAGAGGTTGGAATGTACGTCGCCCTCAGCATTGATTGTTTGGATGCCTCCGTTCCCGTATTCGGGTTCTGAGGCTTGCGAAGTTGAAGGAACATCAGTGGGCCATCTACCTCCATTATTGGCAACCACAAGTTCGCCTTGCGGATTGAACGCAGCTCCATTGGGCCCACCTCCCGTATTCGAAAACGTTGACACCGTCCCATCTTCGGTGATCGTGGATATACGTTGACCCGCGATTTCGGTTACATACAGAACCCCATCTGGACCAATTGCGGGGCCTTCTGGAAACATGAGCCCTTCGGCGAGTCGGTCCACTTGAACAATCATTGCTACCCTCCAGAGTCTTCTAGGAGTTGACGTTAGGTCATAGCGACCTTTTCAGCCCGAAAATACCGGGTTCCGTTAGGAAGCCTTTGATCAGAAATTCCTAACGAAATTAGTTGTACTACCTGCTCAAATCAGAGTTCGAACTCAAGTGGGAGTTTGCTGTTGATGACATCTAGCGCACTGGGATTCGATGCGCAGGCGTCCATTAGGATCCTCACCATAGAAGTAAGGGGAATACGATGGTTGATCAGCTACCTGAGGAACTTCGAGCGCTCAAAACGCGGATGAAGACATTCATTAACGATGTCGTGATTCCTTGTGAGCCCGAGTTGATGAACGAAGACGCCAACTCTGAGCGAGTGGCAGCAGAGCTGAAAACCAAGGCCAAAGAATCGGGGCTGTGGGCGCTCGGGCATCCCGTTGAGATAGGCGGCGGCGGCCTTCCGTTTATGGATTTCGTCTATTTGAATGAAGTTATCGGGAGATCGCACTGGGGTCAGTGGGCGGTTGGGAGTCTTTCCATGCAAGATTCGATAATGCTTCATTTGTATGCCAACGAAGACCAACGAGAGCGTTTCTTAGCGCCGCTGGTCGCAGGAGAAATTTATCCATCTGTTGGTCTGACCGAGCCCGAGGTAGCGGGGTCTGATCCGACGCAAATGCAAGCAACCGCTGTCTTAGATGGAGATGAGTGGGTGATTAATGGACACAAGTGGTTTACATCAGGAGCTAATCGCGCTGCATTTACGACGGTGTTTGCGATCACTGAGGCTGATGCGGAAAAGCACAACAAATTTAGTTCCATCATTGTTCCTACTGATACCGAGGGCTACGAGATTGTTCGGGTCGTCCCAACCATGGGGCACACAGGGGGAAATCACTGTGAGGTCCAGTACAACGATGTTCGGGTCCCCTACGAAAATCTTCTCGGTGGACGTGGGCAAGGGTTTCATATTGCACAAAAGAGACTTGGCCCGGGGCGAATCTTTCATTCCATGCGTTGGTTAGGACAAGCGCAACGAGCATTTGAGTTGATGTGTGAGAGAGCAAAGATGCGATACGCGCACGGCAGTTACTTAGCCGAGAAAGGAGACATCCAAGCGATGATTGCTGAATCAGCGGCAGAAATTCAAGCAGCTCGGATGATGACTCTCGACGCTGCACGAGCGATCGATTCTGGCAGTGAAGCTCGCACCGAAATCAGTCTTATTAAATTCTGGGGAGCACGAATGCTTCACAACGTTGTTGACCGAGCTATTCAGGTCCACGGCGCCATGGGTGTGACCTCCGATACGCCCTTGGAATTTATGTATAGAGAAGCCCGTTACGCCAGGCTCTATGACGGACCAGACGAAGTGCATCGGATGGTGGTAGCGAGAAGGTTGGTGCGCGATCCCTATGAAGGCGTTCCGTGGGCCTAGTCGAGGTAAATCAAGGTTCGTACTCTCGGTAGCATGTGGTTTTGTTTGAACCCACACCCAGATGTCGAAACCACTTCCTTGCGCTGCGATGTCCAGCGAAGTGATTGGTGTGTTGACCTCCCTGAAGGCAGGGCTTCTTGATCCGGTTTTGCTCGAAACAAAATTTCCTGGTGGAATTCGTGGAATGTCACAAACCACTGAAGATTCTGTTCCGCATTCGAGCCAAGTCCTGTACGAAGTTTCGGACAAAATAGGTACCATCACGCTCAACCGACCCGAAAAACTCAATGCGATGAGTAGGAGTCTGCTCGACGAACTGGAAGCTACTTTCGAATACGCCAAAATCGATCCAAATGTAAAAGTAGTCCTGCTTAAAGGATCGGGTCGATCTTTCTGCGCTGGCTACGATTTAGCTCCAGATGACTGGATTTTGAGTCAATACGGCGCAGATTTTGAAGGTCCAGTCGACGCTGTCCAAGACCGGGAAGACGTAACAGAAATTCTTGAATATTGGTTACGTCTGTGGAAGTTTCCCAAGC
>CENX01014129.1_pt1 | contig 11862 bp, 10 predicted proteins | sample 361321 | NCBI WGS metagenome assembly CENX01 (sample SAMEA2619678, study PRJEB7988) | marine metagenome | isolation source: saline water (ENVO:00002010), including | reverse complement strand
TGTTGCATGAGTTTAACTGTTCCAATAATATCAATCATTATTGGGGAGGGAGGATCGGGTGGCGCTATAGCTTTGGCATCATCAAATAAAGTAGTAATGTTAAAAAATTCAATTTACTCTGTTATATCGCCAGAGGGATGTGCTACGATTTTATGGAGAGATCCAAAAAAAACTTTAGAAGCAGCAGAGGCAATGAAATTAACCTCAAATGACTTATTGGATTTAAAGATTATTGATGAAGTTATTAATGAACCTTTAGGAGGTGCACATAGGGACAGGGATAAAGTTTTAGAAAATATAAAAAGCTCAGTCAGAACAAATCTAGAATATTTTAAAGATTTTGATAAAGAAGAAATTTTAAATCATAGAAAAAATAAATTTTTATCAATTGGTCGAAGTAAAGGCTTTATCAATCAAGATAAAAACATTAATAATTTAATGATAAATATTAAACTTAAAGACAAAATTATAGAAAAATTTTCTAATATAAATAAAACTTACTTATCAATAGTAACTATTTTAGGGGTAATTTTAACATTAATTATTTTGCTAAATTGATCCACAACAATTTTTATATTTTTTACCAGTTACTTCACATCTATCATTCCTAGATATTTTTTGACCTTTCTTAAGAACTATTAAACATTTTGGATTATTGATAATATTTTCCTTTTCATTTTTAGAGTTTTTATCGTTAGATTGATCAATAATCTCTAGATTGATTAAGATTCTAACTAAATCCGTTTTAAGCTTGTGAAGAAGATTTTCAAAAAGACTGAATGCTTCTTTTTTATATTCAATTAAAGGATCCCTTTGACCATAAGATCGCAATCCAATTACTTGTCTAAGATGCTCTAAATATTGCAAATGTGTTTTCCAGTTTTGGTCAACTAATTGTAAAAAAATTCTTTTCTCTAAAGAAGCATTATTTTTTTCACCAAATAATTTAATTCTATCTTGTCGTTTTTGAGCAAATTTACTTTTAATTATATTTTTAAATTTTTCCCCTTCTTCATTCATCAATTCATCATACTCTGTATCACTAAAACCTTTTCCAAAATTATTTTTAAGTTTATTTAAATATTCTTTATCTAATAATTGTAATTTTGTATTTTTTTTGTAAGAATAAATATCTTCTGTTACTTCCTTTAAAAACACATCTGAATAATCGTTAGATATTTCGTTATTTATAACATTATTTCTTTGTTCAAATATAACATGTCTTTGGTCATTAAGAACATTATCAAATTTTAATAATGTTTTTCTTATATCAAAATTTCTAGCCTCAACTTTTTGTTGTGCTCTTTCAAGGGCTTTATTTATCCATGGGTGATCGATACTTTCTCCATCTTTTAATCCAAGTTTTTCTAGCATTGAGTTCATTGACTCTGATCCAAAAATTCTCATTAAATCGTCCTCTAAACTTACATAAAAAATTGACTTACCTTCATCACCTTGTCTTCCAGACCTGCCACGCGCTTGATTGTCTACCCTTCTGCTTTCCATTCTTTCTGTACCAATTACAAACAACCCTCCAAGAGATTTAATTTCATTTTTAATAGAGATGTCACTATTTTTTCCACCTAATTTAATATCAACTCCTCTTCCAGAAATACTTGTTGTTATAATTACTGAACCTTTTTTGCCTGCATCAGCGATTATATCCGCTTCCTTTTCGTGATTTTTTGCATTTAGAACAGTATGATTTATTTTTTTTTTAGAGAGTAAATTTGAATAATGCTCAGATTTGTTAATGCTGGCTGTAAAGACTAATAAAGGCTGACCAGATTTATTGCATTCAAGAATTTTATTCACTATTGCATCATCTTTTTCTTTCGTTGTTCTAAAAATTTGATCATTCCAGTCTTTTCTAATCATCGTTTTATTAGTTGGAATTGAAATTACTGGTAATTTATAAATTTCAAAAAATTCTTCAGATTCAGTCAATGCTGTTCCAGTACATCCTGATAATTTCGAATATAATTTAAAATAATTTTGATAAGTAATAGATGCTAATGTTTGATTCTCAGATTGTATTTTTACTTTTTCTTTTGCCTCAATACTTTGATGCAATCCATCACCAAATCTTCTACCAGCGAGTTGTCTCCCAGTCTGTTCATCAATTATTATTACTTGATCATCTTTTAAAATATAATCTCTTCCATTTTCAAATAGATTATTCGCTCTTAATGCTTGGTTAACCAAATGAACAATATTTAAATTTTCAGGATCATAAAAATTATTATTTTTAAGTATACCTGCATTTGAAAGAATCCTCTCAATATTATCTATACCTTTATTTGTGAGAAGAATACTTTTGTCCTTTTCTTCTATTTCAAAATCCTCTTTAGATTTTAAGCTTTTTACCAATCTATCTACAGCAACATATTGCTCGTTTTTATTTTCTGCTTCTCCTGAAATAACTAAAGGAGTTCTTGCTTCATCTATTAAGCAAGAGTCTATCTCATCAACTATAGCATAGTTATGCCCTCTTTGTACCATATTATCTTTTGCAAACTTCATGTTGTCTCTTAAATAATCGAACCCAAGCTCACTATTAGTAGCGTAAGTAATATCACAATTATAATTATCTTTTCTCTCCTGATCAGTTTGATTTGAATTAATAAAACCACAGCTTATTCCTAAAAAATTGTAAATTTTTCCCATGTTCTCACAATCTCTTTTTGCAAGATAGTCATTGACTGTTACTATATGTACGCCTTTTTGATTTAAAGCATTTAAGTAAGCGGATAATGTGATTGTTAAAGTTTTACCCTCCCCAGTTTTCATTTCAGCAATTTTATTCTCATGAAGAGCCACACCACCAATTAATTGAACATCAAAATGTCTTTCGTTATTAATTCTGTTAGATGCCTCCCGTACCATTGCAAATGCCTCGGGAAGTATTTCATTTAATGAAACTCCCTCATTCACCTTATTTTTTAATATCTCAGTATTTTCCTTCAATTCTGAACTGTTCATTTTAGAGATTTTACTCTCTAGGGAGTTGATTTTTTCAACTATTTTGAAAATTCTATCTAATTCTTTTTGATTTTGAGACTTAAAAAACTTTGAAACAAATTTTATAGGATTAATCATAAATTTTTGATGTAATTTTTATCAATTAATATAGTTACTTAATATAATATTTAAATACTATGATTTTTAATTTAAATAAATTAATTAATCCAAATGAGAAAAATACCAAAATTGGCGATTTTCAAGATCTAGAGCATCTAGATGGCTTATCTATATCTTCAACCAGTGCGGATCTTTACAGAAATAAAAGAGATGATGTAGCTTTATTTTATTTTAGAGATGGGGCAAATTATGCATGCGTATATACAAAATCAAAAATTTTATCGGAAAATATTAAATGGAATCTTAAAATTAGAGCAAAAAAAATTAAAGGATTACTAGTAAATACTAGAAACGCAAATGCATTTACTGGAAAAAAAGGATTTAAGGGCTTGAAAGTAATTGCAGATGATATTTCAGAGCTACTTACATTTAAACAAAAAGAGGATGAGAGTGACCCAAAAAAAATTAAACCAGAGGAAATATTATTCTCCTGCACAGGTACAATCGGGGAGCCGTTTCCAACAACAAAAATCAAATCTGCTCTTCCAACGCTAGTTAAAAATATCAAATATACTCAAAATAAATACATTTGGATGAAGGCTGCTATGGCTATTTTAACAACAGATACAAAACCAAAATTAGCAATGGAAGAATGTTACATTGGGAAAACACAGGTAAAAATATATGGAATTGCAAAAGGATCAGGTATGATTTTTCCAAATATGGCAACTACATTAGGGTTTTTATTTACTGATGCAGATTTGTCTTCGAGAATTTTGGATAAAATTTTAAAAAAAAATATTGAAAATACTTTCAACGCAATTTCAGTGGATGGAGACACAAGTACTAACGACATGGTTGTATTTTTTTCAACCTGCAAAGCAAAGAATCAAGAAATTAATTCTATTCATGATAAAAAACTTAGTAATTTTAATAGCTCTGTAAATAGAGTACTTCTAAATTTAGCAAAAAGAATTGCTTCAGATGGTGAGGGAGCATCAAAGTTCGTTGAGGTAAAAGTATCTGCATGTAAGTCAAAAGAACATGCCAAAAAAGTAGGATTTTCTATTGCTAATTCACCATTAGTGAAAACAGCTCTTAACGGCGAAGATCCAAATTGGGGCAGAATAATAATGGCTATTGGAAAATCTGATGTAAAAATCAACTTAAATAAACTTTTAGTAAAAATTGGAGAATATAAAATTATAGAAAAAGGAAATATTGTTAAGGATTATGAGGAAGATGTTGTTGCAGAATATATGAAAGAAAGAAATATTGAAATATCAGTAGAAATAGGAACTGGCAAAGAAAACTTTACTGTTTATACAACAGACTTAACAAATAAATATATTGAGATAAATTCAGATTATAGAACTTAATATGATAAAAAAAAAATTATTAAACCTCTATTATGATTAAATATGAATTAAAATGTAATAGCTGTCAAAATAAATTTGAAAGCTGGTTTGGATCTTCCAAAGAATATGAGAGGGTTAAAAAATTAAAATTACTTAGTTGTGTAAAGTGCAAATCTGTTAATGTCGATAAATCACTAATGTCACCAAATGTAATCTCTTCAAAAGAAAATATAATAAAAAACAGTGATAAAAATAATAAAATTAAGAAAAAAATTATCGAATATCAAAATTTCATAAAAAAAAATCTTGATTATGTTGGTGATAATTTTTCATACGAGGTAAGGTCAATACATTATAACAAAAAAAAACCAAAAAAAGGAATATATGGCAAGGCATCCAAAAAAGAAGTAAAAGAGCTTAAAGATGAGGGCATAAATACTGAGTTGATTCCTTGGATTAAAGATTTAGAAAACTAATTTTTTTTAAATACTGAAATATAATTAACTGACAAGTCTTTATTTAAAGACCAACTATTTTTTAAAGGATTGAATTTAACTCCATTTGACTTAATAAAATTTAAATTATTTTTACCACAAATTGTGATTAGTTCTTCAGGTTTTACAAACTTCTCCCAATCATGTGTTCCTATAGGAAGCCATTTTAAAATGTATTCAGCTCCAATTATCGCGAATATATATGATGAAAGAGTTTTGTTTAACGTAGCAATAAACATTAATCCTTTTTTATTTAAAAAAGCTGAACTTTTATTTAAAAAAAAATTTATATCTTTTACATGTTCAACTATCTCCATATTTAAAACAACATCAAATTTTTTTTTAGATCTAAAATTTTCTGGAGAACAACATAAATAATTTATTTTTAAATTACTTTTTTTTGCATGGAGTTTTGCTATAGCAATATTTTTACTGGACGCATCAATACCAGTTACATTTGCACCTAATTTACACATAGGCTCAGATAGTAATCCACCACCACAACCTATATCTAAAATTTCAAGGTTTTTAAGAGGTTTTTTATTTAATTTTATTGAATTAGTATTAACAATAAAATCTTTTATATATTTTATTCTAATAGGGTTAAACTTGTGTAACGGCCTAAATTTTCCAAAAGGATCCCACCATTCATCAGCTAAGCGTGTAAATTTTTCTATTTCTGTTTTATTTATTGTGCTATTATTCATTATAGTTTGACTTTACAATCAAGATGCTTTTTATCAATATATTTAAATAAAAAAATTTATTTCAATGAAAATAATAGTACTAAAATTTGGTGGAACATCTGTAGGAACAATTAAACGAATAGAAAAAGTAGCAAAAATAATAATTTCTTACGTAAAAAAAAATTATAAAGTAATTGTCGTTTCATCAGCAATGAGCGGTGTTACAAATGATTTATTAAGGAAATCCAAACTTATTTCAAATGATTTTCCAAAGTCTGAACATGATGCCCTTGTGTCATCAGGAGAGCAAGTATCTTGCTCATTGTTAGCGGGCAAACTAATTGATTTAGGATATAAATCTAGATCTTGGATGGGGTGGCAAATACCTATTATTACTGATGGAGACTACAGTAAATCAAGAATTATTTACATAAATAAATCTAGTATTATCAAATATATTAAAAAAGGAGGAATACCAGTAATTACTGGGTTTCAAGGAATAAATAAATATTTTAGAATAACAACCCTGGAAAGAGGTGGTTCTGATTTAAGCGCAATTATGTGTGCAAAATTTTTTGGAGCAGAAAAATGTATTATTTATACAGATGTAGAAGGCGTTTATACAACTGACCCATACACAATTAAAAGTGCAAAAAAAATTAAAGCAATATCCTATGAAGAGATACTAGAGATGACTTCGCTTGGAGCAAAAGTTATGCAACCTGCATCAATTCAAGATGCAAGGTTAAATAGAATAAATATAGATGTAAGATCCTCTTTTTCAAAAAAATCAGGGACAAGAATAACTAAAAGATCAAATATACTTTCAAATAAAATTATAACCGGAGTTTCGTTCTCTAAGAATGACTCTAAAGTTACTTTATTAGGTGTTAAGGACAAGCCAGGTGTTGCCGCATCAATATTCAAACCTTTATCAGTAAACAATATAAATGTAGATATGGTTGTTCAAAATATTTCTGCTAATGGAAAAGAAACTGATTTAACTTTTACAATCAAAAGCGATGATTTATATAAAACTGAAAAACTTATAAAAAAAAATAAAAATATAAAATTTAGAAATTTATTAATAGATAAAAATGTTGCAAAGGTTTCCATAATTGGTGTTGGCATGATAACTACGCCTGGGGTAACTTTTAGAATGTTTAATGCTTTAGCCAAAAAAAAAATCAACATAATTGTAATATCTACTTCTGAAATTAAAATATCGGTATTAGTTAGAAAAAAAGATATAAAAAAATCCATATTAGTTTTACATAAAGAATTTCAATTATATAAATAAAGAAATATGAGTATTAGACCTTTTAGAGACATTAAAAGAAAAAAAACGAGAGAAATACATGTTGGTGATATAAAAATAGGTGCAGACAATCCTATATCAGTTCAGTCTATGACAAACACTCTCACAACAAATGCAAAAGATACTTTAAAACAAATACAACAAATTGCTGATGAGGGAGCTGATTTAATAAGAGTCTCAGTACCTGATGAGAATAGCAGCATAGCATTAAAAGAAATAACAAAATACTCTCCAGTACCAATAATTGCTGATATTCATTTTCATTATAAGCGAGCATTAGAGTCTGCAGATAATGGAGCTAAATGTTTAAGAATTAATCCTGGCAATATAGGAGATTTAGAAAAAATTAAAGAAATCGTTAAAGCAGCTAAAAATAATGATTGTGCAATAAGAATAGGCGTAAATTCTGGTTCTTTGGAGAGGGATATACTGGAAAAATATAAGGAACCTTGTCCAGAGGCGTTAGTTGAAAGCGCTTTAAGAAATATTAAGATGATTGAAGATCAAGATTTTTTCAATTTAAAAGTCAGCGTTAAATCTTCTGATGTATTTTTATCAGTAAAATCTTATCGAGATTTATCGAAAAAAATTGATTATCCACTTCATCTAGGTATTACCGAATCTGGAAGCTTTGTACCTGGAAGTGTTAAATCTTCAATAGGTTTGGGGAATCTTTTATTTGATGGTATAGGCGACACTATAAGAGTTTCATTATCTGATGATCCAGTCAAAGAAGTTCAAATTGGCAATGAAATACTTAAATCTTTAAATTTAAGGAATAGAGGGGTTAAAATTATCTCGTGCCCTTCATGTGCCCGTCAAGGTTTTGAGGTTATAGATACAGTTAAAATTCTTGAAAGTAAACTATCTCACATTAAAACACCGATGACGCTATCAATAATTGGATGTGTAGTAAATGGTCCAGGAGAGGCCGCACAAACTGATATTGGAATTACAGGAGGTGGAAAAGATAGTAGTATGTTGTACTTGAAAGGAATTCAAGTTCAAAAACTTTCAAATAATGAAATCATATCAAAAGTAGTAAAACTTGTCGAAGACAAATCAAATGAGATCAAAAAAAAGTGAATGATACCCCTTAATAAAGTAAAAGAAATAGTTTCAAAGCATAGCAAATTAGAAAAAGAACTTGCTTCTGGGCAAATAGATAAAGATAATTTTGCAAATAAATCAAAAGAGTATTCAGATTTAAATGAAATAATTGAAGTTTCAAATAAATATATTTCCTATGAGGAAAGTAAGACGGAATTGATAAAAATAATTAATGATCGAAAAGGTGAAAAAGAGATAATTGAGTTGGCAGAAAGTGAATTAAAAGAGTTGGAGACTAATCACATTATAAATGAAAAAAAAATAAAACTATTCCTTTTACCAAAAGATGATGCAGACAGCAAAAATGCTATAATTGAAATTCGAGCAGGAACAGGAGGTTTGGAAGCAAGTTTATTTGCCTCGGATCTATTTAAAATGTACGAGAAAGTTAGTAATAAAAAAAAATGGATATTAGAAATTATAAGTATATCAAAAAGTGAAGCAGGAGGATTAAAAGAAGTTATTGCAGAAATAAAAGGTAAAAATATTTATTCGTCTTTAAAATATGAAAGTGGAGTTCATAGAGTCCAAAGAGTACCAGATACTGAAACGCAAGGTAGAGTACATACATCAGCAGCAACTGTAGCTGTTTTACCAGAAGCCGAAGATGTGGATGTTAAAATTGAGGATAAGGATCTAAGAATTGATGTTTTTAGAAGCAGTGGACCAGGAGGTCAAAGTGTAAACACAACTGACTCAGCTGTAAGAATTACTCACATTCCATCAGGTATAGTAGTGAGCCAGCAAGATGAAAAATCTCAAATAAGAAACAGAGAAAAGGGTTTAAAAATTTTAAGATCTAGATTATACGAGCTCGAAAGACAAAAAATAGATAATGCACGTTCAAAAGAGAGAAAAAATAAAATTGGTTCTGGAGATAGATCTGAGAGAATCAGAACATACAATTTTCCACAAGGAAGAGTAACAGATCACAGAATAAATCTAACTCTACATAAATTAGAGGAATTTCTAGAGGGAGAAATTTTTGATGAAATGATAGAAAACCTAACTCTTCATGCACAAGAAGAAAAGCTTCAAAATTTAACTTAACATGCAAATACTGACAATTATTAAAAATGGAGCTTCAATTTTAAAGTCATTTAAAATGAAAACGCCCAATTTAGATAGTGAATTAATTCTAGCAAAAACTCTTAATACGACAAGAGAAGATCTTTTAATTAATTTTGATAAAAAAATAACGAATGAGCAGTTTAATTTGTATAGATATTATTTGTCACAAAGAGCTAAAAATAAACCAATTGCATATATTTTAGGTGAAAAATATTTTTGGAAGAGTAATTTTTTTGTAAATAAAGAGGTTTTAATTCCTAGACCAGATACAGAAATAATTATCGAGGAATGTCAAAAAAAATTCCACAAAAACTCTTCTATTAGAATTTTAGACATAGGAACTGGATCTGGATGCATATTGCTTTCACTTTTGAAAGAGTTCAAATTATCTTCTGGGGTAGGTATAGATGTTAGCAATAATGCTATAAAAGTTGCTAAAATAAATGCAAAATTACAACAATTGAAAAATAGAGTTAATTTTATAAAATCTAATATTGACAATTATCAAAGCAGTAACTATGATTTGATTGTTTCTAACCCTCCTTATATTAAAAAATTAAAAATTAACGGTTTAAGCGAGGATGTTAAAGATTTTGAGCCAAAAATTGCATTAGATGGTGGAATAAGTGGCAAACAATTAATAGAGAAAGTTGTAAAAAAAAGCACGAAACTATTAAAATTGAGAGGATGTTTAATATTAGAAATAGACGATGATCAGATTTATTTTACAAAAAAAAAGTTAAAACAAAATGGATTTTGTTTATTTAGAATTGTTAAAAATTTATCAGGTAAATTCAGATGTATAACATCAATAAAAGTTAATTAATGAAAAATTATAAAAGTAATAGAAGAAATAGGTATAGAAATAATGGTTCAAGTTATTCTAGAGGTAATAATGGTCATAAGTTTGATCAAAGTTTTTCTAATAATCCAGAATTTCAGAGAAAGCATGTTGGAAAAAACAGTCATAGTATTCAGAAGTTAATTGAAAAATATAAGGATTTAGGAAAAGAGGCAATTTCTAAAGGTGACAAAATATTATCTGAGAATTATTTTCAACACGCAGACCACTTTATAAGAATAATTAATGAAAGAAATATTGAAAATAAAGATAAAGATATTAATTCAAAAGATAAAAGTATATCTACTGAATCAACTGACCCTACTATCAAAATCTCTGATTAATTATTAAACAAAATTTCAGATTTAAGAACGTCGATTTTTATTCTTTCAACCTCGAACAACTCTCTATTTTTATTTTTAAGAATCTTTCCAGATGGAAGTTTAAGCGTTTGGGAATTTATTCTTTTACCATTAAAAATTACTTCATAATGCAAATGTGGTCCTGTAGATTTTCCTGTCGAACCAACAAATCCAATTATCTGACCTTGTTTTACTCTGGCGCCTTCAAAAATACTTGAAGCAAACTTTGACATATGTGCGTAAACAGTTGAGTAACTTGAATTATGTTTTATCTTTACGCAATTTCCACCTCCACCACACCATCTTGCTCGAACAACCTTTCCATCACCAGATGCCATTATAGGTGTACCTAAAGGAGCTGCAAAGTCCGTTCCTTTATGCATTTTATTAAATCCATCTATTGGATGTTTTCTCATCCCAAATGGCGAAGATAGTCTTGCTCCATTTATTGGCGTTTTCATTAAAGCCTTTCTTACACTTTTGCCATTTTTATCAAAATAATCTTCTTTGTTATCATAATTAAATTTGTAAAAACTATTTTCTTGGCTGCTTAATGTTAAATTTGCAAATATTATTTTTCCTGTATTAAAAAAATTTCCTTTATCATCTTCAAAAATTTCATAAAGTATTTGGTATGTATCATTTTTTCTAATATCTCTCTGAAAGTCTACTTGAAAACCAAAAATATTCGCAAATTGTACTATGGTATTTGGCTGAATATTTTGTGATACAGCACTTTTATAAAGACTTTGTTTTATCTGTCCTTCTTTAAAAATGACTCTTTTGTTTAAATTTGTAATAATCTCAGAGGATATAAAATCTTGTTTATTATTACTTTTTGTCAAAACTATTTTTTTGCTTTTTGATATTGGATATATAAATTTAATTATTTCATTTTTTTTACTGTCATAAAGAAATTTTATTTGAGCATTAGTTTTCAAGTTTTTTAAATTGGTTTTTTTAGACAATGTGTCGATAAGTCTATTTACCTCATAATCTGGAATTTGGTAATTTATTAAAACATTTTTAAGTTTTTCACCTAGTTTTATTGTATAATTTACCTCGACAAAACGAGGTTTTTGACTAGACAAAGCATGATCAACTGTTTTTTTTAGATAAGAGTTATCTAAAAAATTTAGCCATTTTTCTATTTTTAAATCTTTTTGACTATTGTAAAAATTTAATGAGACTAGAGTTATAATTAAAAGAATTAGTAAAAATATAAACTCAATGTTTATTTTATAAAATCTTTGCTTAAGATTGAAGCTTTTTAGGTTTTTAATTATCACCAACATTATGTTTAGTTTATATTTGTATATCGATAATGTTAAAAAAACCCTCAATTTTCAAGGTTTTTTTGGGTAAAAAATAACAGTTAAGCTCTTGATTTAAAGTTGATTTAGATTATAAGCGTTTCACTCAATATTATAATTATTGAAATATTAGTCTACAGCTTCTTAAGCTGAAAATGACTAATTAGCTATTTAATTTGTGAATTTTAAGAAGAGAAGTGTGGACGGTTAAGGTTACCAAAATTTGTC
>CENX01051198.1_pt1 | contig 11865 bp, 16 predicted proteins | sample 361321 | NCBI WGS metagenome assembly CENX01 (sample SAMEA2619678, study PRJEB7988) | marine metagenome | isolation source: saline water (ENVO:00002010), including | reverse complement strand
GCAGGGCAACAAGGGTTAAGTGCTTTATTAAGTTCACTAGGAATAATCCCAGCTCAAGGAACGCAAACTACATCTCAAAAACATGGCTTGTTTGATTACCTTACATTATTAGCAATGACTAAAATGGGGTAAATATGGCAAATTTACATCCATCAGTTTTTTCAATTATGACACAACTTTTATCAAGTGGGATGCCATTTGATGTTGCGTCTGGCTTTGTTGGAAACATGATGGTTGAAAATATGTATACTCCAACAAGAGGATTTGATGGAAGTATAAGAAGCCCAGAAGATGATAAAAAAAGGTATGCATTAGGTATAAATCAATGGAGAGGTGGAAGGCAAGATAAGTTAAGAAATTATTTAGATAGCTATGGATTACCTATTGATGATTTAAGTGGTCAAGTAAGGTTTATGTTGGAAGAGCTAAAAGATAGTAATTACAAAGACCCAACATCTTTTCAAAATTATAAAAGTTTTATGGATTTGTATAATCAAGGAACTTTTCAAGATATTGGTTCAATTACGGAAGCTCTTGAAAAAGCTTATTACAGGGCAGACCCAAGAGATATGCCAAATTATGACCCAAGTAATCCAGATCACAGAAGTCAATTAAACACATATTTAAACTCACTTAAAATGCGAAGGGATAAGGCAAAAATGATAAATGATTTAGGAATAAACCATTTCGGTGGGGCTAATAATATAAATCAACCACCTAATCCCAATAAAAAAGCAAGTTTGATTAGCCAATTAACTGGTGGTTTAGGTGGCTTATTAGGTGGGGGTGGCTCTCCAAATATGGGTAATCTAGCAATGGCATTTAATTCAATGAGATTAAATCCAGACCCAACTTTAAATCAAGCTATTTCTTTGCGCCAAGAAAAACAAAATGAGGCTAATAAATTAGCAGAAGGTCGTACAAGATTAGAGAGTTATATAACTTCAATGTCAGCTGGGCCAATGAAAGATAAGTACATGGCTATGTTGCAAAGTAATGTTGAGCCTAATGAAATATTTAAATCCATGATACAAAACAGAGGTGATATCATGGATCAAGAGGGTGCTTTTAGAAAAGAATTTTATAATCATGAATATGTAGCAAATTATAGAGCAATGATACCTTTTTATGATGATTTAGTATCAATGGCTGTTAGGGGTCTACCTTCTGATGACTTGGCTATTGTTTTTAGATTTATGAAACTTTTAGACCCAAGAAGTACTGTTAGAGAAGGTGAGCAAGCATCTGTTAGACAATTAGGTGGTATTCCTGCATGGGCTGGAGCTTTTTATAATCAAGTTGTTGGTGCTGGTGGTTTAACTAAAGACCAAAGAAATTTTATACTTCAAACCTCAAGAGATATATTTAATCAATCTAAAAAGAATTATGAAAATATTGCCCAACAAACAACAGAAAGAGTTGATAGATATGGGAACATGGATATTAGAAATATTGTTGAGCCACTAGGGATTAGTGAAGAACAATATAAAAAAGGTGAAAATTATATAAGTAATTTAGCTATTGATGAAAGATTAACTACCCCACCCAAAATAGAGGAAATGTTACCTCAAGGGGCATCTCTTAGGGATGTTTGGCAAGATATGAGAAATCAAGGTTTAATTAGAAATTCTATATTTGTTAAATTAGAAGATGAATATGGTAGAACTTTTAATAATTTTGACTTTAGACAAATGTGGACAGCAGGTCATTTTTCAAAACAAGATAAAATAAAAATAAAGAAATATTTAGAAGAAAAATATCCAGACTTTACACATGATTATTTAAATTTAGATTAGGGGGAATAAATGTCACAAGATGATTATCTAAAAGAATTAGCAAGCCAAGCAAGAGATAAAACTAATACAGCACCAATGGCATTTGGAAGAGGTGCTTATCAAGGCTTAACTCTTGATTTTGGTGATGAACTTGAGGCTAGGTTTTTAAGTATGGTTAAACCAGATAGTTCATATAATAAAGAACTAGATAGAATACATGGTCAAATAGATAGTTATCAAAGAACTAATCCTAAATCAATGTTAGCTGGTGAAATTACTGGTGGTACTGCTTCTTTACTTGCCCCATTAGGTCTTGGGGGAAGAGTGTTAAAAGGTGCTAATAAATTAGCTAAAGGTGGAGCATTAACATTAGAGGGGGCAACACTTGGGGCTTTACAAGCTTATGGTCAAGCTAGAGATAAAGGTGAAAGCATTGATCAAGTTTTAAATGGTGCTTTATTAGGAGCTATTTTTGTTCCTTTAGGTGGCTTTGTTGGTGCTTTAGGTGGCAATATTGCTACACCTTTTTTTAAATACATAGATAAAAATTTAGGTGGGCAAGAAGCCAAAGCAGTTATCAATGCATTAAGAAATTATGCAAGAAATAGTAGGATGACTTTAAATGATGCATTAAAAACAATTATTAAAGAAAAAATACCATTAATGGATATTGACCCATCTTTTGCACATTTAGGAAAAGTAATTGCTACCCAATGGGAAAAGTCTGCTGGCAAAACTATAAGAGAAGGTGCTGATGCTAATTTAGATGCACAATCCAAAAATATTCAAAAACAAGCTAATCAAGATTTAATTCCAGAGGGGTTAGTATCTCAAAATCAAATGAATGGGTATAATAATTTTCTTGATACTTTTGAAGAGATGGTTTCAACACAATCTAAAAAGACAAGTGATGCATACGACAGTGCATTAAAAGGAGTTACCCCATCAAAAGAATTAGTAGATGCTTTTAATAATATGCTTGAGGTAAATCCACAATTTATTAAAAAAGCTAATCAATTATTAAGGTCAAAGTTAAATTTATCTTACAACCCCTTAAAAATAAATAAAGAAACTGGAAAATTGCAAAATTTAAGCAATCAACCATTATCAATGGAAATTGTTGAGGCTGTAGCACAAGATGTTAAAGATTTAACCTATAAAATGAAAAGTTCTAAAACTGCAAAAAATATAAGGGAAAAACAACAAGAACCAGTTACAAAAAAAATAGATGATGAAACCCCTGGGATTAAAGATGCAAGATCAGCTAACACAGCTAATCAAATTGCAATGAAAGTAGAAAAAGAAATTAGAGGGGTTTTAAGTAAAACTAGTCCAGACGAATTTTTATCTAGTTACAAGAAAAATTTAGCTAAAATTACAAATAAATCTGATAAAGAATTTTTAACTCAACAATATCAAATTGGATTAGCTAGGGAAATTAGAGATAACATGAATACTGTTAAAGGATTGAATAATTTAATTGATAATTTTGCTAAATCAGATAGCTCAGCAAGTATGATATTTAAAGAATTATACCCAAATAAATCAATTCAAACTATGATTGAGAAATTTGAAAATGCAAAAAATGCTTTAACATCTAAAAGGATTGTAGCTAAAAAAAGTGATACTAAATCAAATATAGAAGCTCAAAAAAATGCAAATGTTGATGATGCTATGACAATTGGTCAATCTTTAAGAAGTGGTGGTTTAGAAGCTGGAGCATTTCAAGTAGCTAGAAAACTTGCAAATCAATTTAGAACAGAAGGATATAGTGAAAAAGACGCAATAAGATTAGCTAATATTCTAACAAGTAGGAATGCTGGCAATGCACAAGAAAATTACAGAAGTATTATTTCAAGACCAGAATTGTTTGAAAGTTTATTTGAAAATGTTGGTCGTGCTGGTGGTCAATCTTCTATTTTAGAAACTGTTGCTGATGAACCTGAATCTGGATTAGCTCAAAGTGGTAGAGGCTTAATTGATCAAATGATTAGAATGATGAGATAAAAATCCCCCCCCTATGTTTTTTTAAAGAAAGGGAGGTTGAAGAGGGGGGAAGTTTTGGAGAAAAGTATGGAAAAGATTTCCATAAATTAATTCTATATTATTTTTTTAAATTTTTAAATTTCAACATTCTTTCAACGAGCATTTGTTAAAAAATCAATAATGTAAGGTTTTTTATAAGGTTTTGTAGAATAAAATTTATGTTTTGCACTGTGCTCAAAAAAGAAAACACTTGAATGATTATGCCATTCACATTGATAAATTAGATCATGGTGAACCAATGGAGCTAGAATTTCTCTTGCTTTGTTACAATCCTCAAAAGAACTAAACTCTAAAAGAGCAAATAATAAAACTTTGGTTCCTGTAGCTACACTAGTCATGCGCCACCAATTTATTATCACCAGATACAACAATTTTTACATTTCGGCTTTGTCTACTATCAAACTCCTCATCAACTCTAAGAACATCTGTTTCTACCCATTTCTTAATAATTTGAATAACTTTGTTTTTGTCAGATTTTTTAGAAATATCTAAATCTAATACATCTCCTACAACTATGCCTGCCCATTGGTTAGAAAGTGAATGAAAACGTAGTTTAGGGTCGGAATTTTCTATCTTAGATTGGCAAATCTTAGCTTGATCTTTGGTTACACCATCAAAGACATCTGGCCATTCCCACGGTTGGCAAATAGCAACACTATCACCATTAGCTAATTCAACTGGTAGCTTTTCAAACCAAGTTTGCTTTTCGAGGGGTCTAAGATTAGCTTTTCCATCATTAACACTAAAATAATTTGTATGGTCTAAGTCTAATTTTAAGCCAGTTTCCTTATCCATTGGAGATAAACTCTTGGCACTTCTAACTGCAGCCACAAGAGATGACCCGCCTCTAGCATCCTCAACATTACTTTCCCTACCATTTAACTTCCGAGTATGGTGGATTATCTCAATGGCTAAATTACATCTATCTGCCAATTGACTGAGTTTTTTTCCTAAATCTTTAAATAGCTCGTTGGATTCAGATGACCCACTAAACATATTTGCTAATGGGTCTAAGATTAAAACATCAATCTCATTTTCTAAACAAAAGCTTTCAATAGTGTCAAAAGCATCTTCTTTAATAATTCCTTCAATTCCCTCTGCCAAAACTAAATCAACATCTCTTCCACTTGACAAAAATAATTGATTTTGAATTTGCTCTTGCTCAATTTTAAAATGTTGAAGAATAGCTAATGTTCTTCTTTGAAGTTCATCTATTGGGTCTTCCGAATTATAATAAATTACTTTTAATTTTTTCTCTGGTGTGACCCCTAAAAATCCTTTTCCAGATGCACAAGCTATTGCTTGAGATAGAGCTAAAGTAGATTTTCCAACTCCCCCAGGTGATACAGTTAAACTACAATATCCTCTACAAAAGTTGCCATATATGAAATCTCTTCTAGGTAAAAGAAATGGGTCAATAACTTCCCAAGTTTTGAAGGGTTGAGGTTTTTCAACATTTCCTACTAATGATGTTTGAAAAGCTAACTTTTGTAAGCTCTCAACACTTCCACCATTTTGAAAATAATCATAAACATCTTGTTTTGCTTCAACGGGTAATTCAACAATTTTTATAGATTTAGCTATGTCTTTTAGTTCACTAGCTACAAATAAACCATGTTTCTTACCAACTTCATCTAAGTCTGGTAAAATTATGACTTCTCTACTCTGAAAATGCTCGTTGAGTGATGGTTTCCAATTATTAGCCCCACCACTATTACAAGTGGTCAAAAGACCTTTCTCCATCAAGAAATCAGCATCTTTCTCACCTTCAACTATATAGATTGGTTCATCTATTCTTGAGAGAATTTCGGGGAGATTGTAAGGAAGTGGGGTAACTCCATTAAGACCATTCACATATTTTTTAGTAAAAGGATCAAATTTTCTTTGTCTAAAGGTCTTTGGATGATACCTAATGACTTCATAGCTTTCATTGTTTTCTGCGTCTTTGTAGGTATATCGAGCCACAACTGATATTTGGCTTTTTGCCATTTGAGGGATTTCTTGTTGAATTCCCATCTCTTTTAAAAATATTTTTGGGTCATGGTTCTCATGTTTGATCAGATCAACCATCCCACCACCAACTCCAGTTTCATGATTAAAGAAGGTAGCTTTTTGCAGATCAACACTCATTGAACCAAAATTTCCCCAACGAAGCTCTGTTTCTTTGCTTAATTTGGGATTGGGTTCACCAAGTAGTTTTATGGCTATGTCTTTTGCGTAGGGTTCAAACATGGAAAAAGAGGGGTGATTTCTCACCCCCAAGTTTACAGGCTAGCCGTCAAAACAAGTTATCAATGTCATCATCCACAATATCTTTGGATGCTTGACTTTCTTCCATGTCTTGTCTTTGCTCGGCTTCTTCATCAATTTGGGGTTTAGAAGGAGCATTAGCCCATCCTAAAAAATCAAATTGAGGAATTCTTGTTTTACCAACTCCACCATCATTAATTTTAGAGCCAGTGTATTTTGCTTGAATGACTTTCCCATCATTTTTTGAAAAAGCATCTTTATCAGCTCTTGTAATGCTACTTAATAGGTCTTGTAGACCCATAAAAGCACCAACACTATTAGATTGCCATTGTTTCCAATTTTCATTCATTTGGTCATCAACTTTGACTTTAGGCATAACCATGACTTGAAAACCTCTTTTGTGATCTTCACTTGGTCTTTCACCTCGTCTACCAACTTTTTCATCCCAAAGACAATCTGGTGCCATTCCTTGTGCTATTTTCATCCAACCAGTTTTTATAGATGATGGATCAACAAGAATGCCTTTACCATTCATGTCAATTTCTTCACCATCCATGAGCCACCCATTAGCTGATGGTTTGAATGAAATCCATTCTGTCTTTTCACCACTTCCGAAACCTAAATCCATTTATTTCTCCTTCTTTTTTGTCCAACTATCGCTAGTCACAAGTTTTAAAAATTGAGTTTCTTTCAAAACATAAAGCCGTTCTTTTCTATCTGCATGAACTATAAGAAGGTCTGCATCATCTTGGTCAAACCAATTGTAAAGTGACATAAAACCAGTTCCTGATTTGCGTCTTTTACATTCGACTTTAAGACCATTCAAATTAACATCAGACGCAAGAGATTTTGAGTAATGTTTAAATGCACCAGAACCCAAAATTCTCTTACATTTGATGCCTAGCTCAGTCCAAAATTTGACTACATTTGCCTCTAGTACATAACCTTTTCTTTTAGCACTACTAGTCAATTTTTAACTTCCCTATGCCATTTTTCTTTAACTGCTCAACCCCATCTCTCAAAATAATCTCAGCTAGCTTGCTAATACTTAGATCATACCTTTTTGACATTATCTTTAGTTGACTAGCTACTGATTTATTTAGATAAATTAGTTGTTGTTTTTTCTTTAGTTCCATAACAAATTTCTTTGATAGCATTATGATTTTGTAACAATATTGATAAACTATTTGCTTAAAAATCTCAATTTCAACGATTTTTCAACATTATTTTAACATTTATTTATATGTGACCCTTTACATTAGTAAATAAATGTTTATACTGTGTTACATTGATGTTGAAACAATGGAGAAACTTATGATTAAATTTTTAGAAAAAGCATTAGTACAAAAGCAACATGAAAATGTAGCATTAAAAGAAGAGCTTAATGTTCTCAAAGATGAGATGAAAAATAAGCATTGTCTTTTTACAAAAGTAGAAATTCATGTGGGTAAGGGTTTTACCCAAACTCAAATAGCTCTTAGACCAGACAACAATATAGCTCAAACTTTAACTTTGTTGGCTACTTACACTAAAGATCAACATGAGGCTAAGTGTGAAAGTACAGAGCCAGATTTTAGTGACAATAATCTAAGAGTTTTACCACTATTCCAAAAATTCATTGTTGAAGATTTGTGTGATCAACTTGGTTACCAACTTCATATTCATGAGGGAGATGTATAATGAAAAAGGGTTTAGACGCAAATATTAGAATAGCTCCTACAACGAACATGACGAAAGATGATTTCTTTCAGCATCATGCACCAGACTTTAATTTTGAAAAAAATGCTGATGAATTAATTAAATTAGCTTTGGAAAGAAAAATCATCTTTGTCAATAAAAATGGTCTTTATGACTATGTTGAGGGGGGTGTGTAATGGAAAATAACTTAGAAAGAAATTTAAACTACCAAATTAACGATTTGGAAATAAAAGTTGAGAAATTGCAAATGGCTCTCTTTGACGCAAAAAAGCACATTCTCTACCAAGCTAATTATGACAGTTATTTACTCATGAATGATATTCATGAGCCTACTGTTGGGCAAATATTTTTTGCAGATAAATTTGCAACCAAAAGAATTAAGTGTGCTGAAAGTCAAACAGAAATTTGGAATGAAATTAAAAAAGTAACAGGAGAAAAATAATGGATAAGAAAGAAATTTTAAAAAAGATGAAAGCTTTAACCTCAAAAACAGTTGATCAAGGTGCAACGGAAGCAGAGGCAATGGCTGCAGCTCAATTACTTAAAACTCTTCAAGATAAGTACCAAGTTACATTAACTGAACTTGATGTAACCGAAGCTGAATATGTTGAGAAAGTTTTAAAATGTGGTCAAACAGACTACTTAAAATCACCATTACATCCAGTAAGTCATTGTTGGTATGATATTCAAAACTTTTGTCAGATTAAGACAGTTTTTAGTGGCAATAGAGTTTGTCTTTTTGGTGAGCCTCACAATGTAGAAAATGCTTTATATTTGTACTCATTGATAAGGAATTCAATGGAAATTGAGTTTAATCGTTATATGCTTACAAGCGAGTATCAGTATGAAAAAGCTTTTGTAAGTGCAAATAGTATTAGAGCTACATTTCTTAATTCTATGGCTAAAAGAATTGGAATTAGATTACATTCAATGCATCTTGCAAGCAAAAATGAGGCTTTAAATAATACTCCTAAAGCATCTGATGGAACAAGCTTAGTTGTAGTAGCTAATAGAGAGCTACAAAAAAATCATAAGATACGTTACCCAAGATTAAGAAGAGGCTCAAGAAGTATGACTATTAATTCTGGTAGCGCAAAAGAGGCTGGTAGAAGTGCAGGGGATAGAACATCCTTAAATAAGGGTGTTGGTAGTAGCTCCAATGGTTCAACATTAGCACTAGGTAGGGGGTGATATCTTTTTGGGGGGATTGATAGACCCCCAATGAAATATCACAACCAATGGAGAATAAAAATGACCAATAAAATTTATTACAACATTGTAGAAGATGGGATGGGTTACAGACTTCCAGATGGAAAAATGGAAGGCACAATTGATGAAATTGAATATAGTCCGATCACTTATGACATTGAATTATCCAATGTAACTTTATTTCAAAAAAATGAAATTTTAAATTTTATTAAACAACTTAATGATAAAAACTACCGTTAGGTATATTTAGATGTATAATATGAAAGACTTGAAATCTCCTTATTTTCAGCTAACATTTTCTAGGGAGAAAACGGTGGTTAAGCATTATGGAAGAAAAGTCGTTTATCTTTTGAAGGATGATGAACGAGCTAAAGATAGTATTCTTTTTCATCTCAATGGTGGTGATTGGTCAATCATTGAGGAAGTAACCGAAACAAATCGTAGAACTTGGGATGGGTTAAAAGAGGCTCTTTCCATAGCTAAATCAAATTTTGCTGATTTGATCATGAATGACTTTGTAATTGTGAGTGGTAATTTTAAAGCCATTACCATGATGTTAGAAAGTCAGGTTAAAATTATTGGTGTTGATTTAAAACCCAATTTTAGTCCAGCCACAAATCAAACTTTTCTTAGGGGCATGAGAATGATTGCAGAGCAAAAGTTATTAGAGCAATCAAATCGCATCAAGAGAGGTCAAAAGAGAGCCGTAGAAAAGGGGGTGAAGATTGGTAATACAAAACGTACCAAAAAATTAACTAAGGCTCATGAGGCTAATGTAAGACGTTGGGCGGAGTTTCGTAAAGAAGTCTGGCCAATTATTGAGAAAATTAAATTGGAATTTCCAAATGTTACTGAATTTGGGATATGCCAAGAATTAGAAATGAGGGGAATTCTTACCTTTAAGGGAAAGACAAGATGGTTTCCTCAAGTATTAAGAAGAATTATTAACCAAAATCTAGGAGAAAAAGATGAATTTAAATGAACATCAAAGAAGTGGAAAGATCATGGATATGAAAGCAAAAAAAATTCAAGCTACACCACCACCATACAATATTAAAGAGGGTATCATAAACAGTTTGGCAACCGAACTATCGTTTTTTAATTACCAAAACTATCCCATACCCCATGATCCGCAAATGCGTAGAGCTACCCATTATTTTAGAAGTCACATGAATAAAAGAATTATTGGTGCTTTCGTTGTGCTTAAAACATTACAAGATAAATGTATTACCCAAAAAGAAGTCAGAGATTATTTTCCACAGTTGAAAAAAGCTTTTGTATCTAAAGTATTTAATCATTGTGTAGAAGAGGGGTGGTTTATCGCCATTGAAAGTCATATCTCTGCAAAAATCATGTGTTACAAATCAGATGATATCATGCTTAAAAGCACAGAATATTATTATACAGAATATGTGAGTTCACGCGATAAACTCAAGTTCATATCTTAAACTCAAGTCTATATAAAAAACTTTTAAAAAGAAATTTTACATTTATTGTGAAAGTATAAGGAGTGTTTGTTAATGAATTTTAGAAAGAGTAGTGACAAGGAAGATTATTTGGCTAGAGAAAGCCATTATGCAGACCGATCTACTCCACAAGCTAGAAAAAATAGTTTTTATATGAATAGATATAGAGAAAAATTGTTAGGGGATAATGAGAGTACAAGATTAGATATTCCATCAATGACCACTAATCATTTAGCTATAGCAGTCAAACATTTAGAGAAACTAGTTAAAGACCTAAAAGACATAAAAGGCGCAAATATTCCTTATAATGTTAAAGTCATGAGTTTTAGAAGTATTATAACTAAAGTTAATCATGATCTTAAACTTGAAAAAGAAAAGGAAGTAAGAGTTTATAATGTTACTTCCAAGAAAACTAGAAACACTACATCTAGTGGTAGTAACCAAGATTAGGGTTACATACGGCTAAATGTGGTAAAAATTGAGGAAAATATGAGAAAAGGCATTAAAAGAGGCAATAATATAGGTATATCAAATGTGTTTTATCATTTTGGGCGCATAATATATATTATCTTAACTGAAATTATTAGTAGAACATATAGATTTATTAAATCTGTCAAAGCTAACTCACCTGACCTAATCTCGTTTGGTCAGACTTGTATAGAAGCAGTCTTAACAATCCTAATTATAGCTCTCTCTTTTATTGTTTATTTGTCACAATAAACGGAGAAAAAAATGGTTGGAAAACTTACTCGTGATGATCTCATCACAGGATCAGTATTGCCTACTCTTTGGGGTCTAAATAGGTGGCTCAAAAGAAATGGTTTATTAAGATCACATTTAGCAAATAATCACCCTGATTATCTTCCATTAGCCCCCTTTAATGGGAATGAGTACACACAATGGGGAAACATTCATGAAACTAATATTTTAAATGTGAGTGGTGAACATCTTAATTGTAGTGTCAATTCAAACATCACCGAAGTCTTTAGATTTAAAGAGGATTTTTTTGAGGTGAGTTTAGATGGAATTCTTACATCAAACACTAATCAAAAAATACATGAAACAGAGAATATTCGTTTTATGGGTAAGCTCAAGGGAAAGGAATTTATAGAGCTTGATAAAGGTGATGTAATTCTAACAGAGGCTAAATCAACACAACACTCTATTGAAGATGAGCCACCACTTGAAAGAGGTGTTTTGCAAATTCAAGGTGGTCATCTTTGCTATGAGGCGCATGGTAATAAAGCAAGATATGTCATGGTTAGTGTCTTATATAGGGGTTCATCTTTGCGTCTATTTATCTATGAGCCAGATAAAGAAATGCAAAATGAAATCATTGAGAGAATACAAGACTTTTATAATCGTAAAAAGGGTCCAGACTATTATCCCTCAATGGATACTCAAGATAGTGCTGAAGCTTA
>CENX01212292.1_pt1 | contig 11872 bp, 8 predicted proteins | sample 361321 | NCBI WGS metagenome assembly CENX01 (sample SAMEA2619678, study PRJEB7988) | marine metagenome | isolation source: saline water (ENVO:00002010), including | reverse complement strand
TCATATTAAATAGTTTTAATTTTTCTCTCATATTTTTTTACATAATGCTTAATTGCACGGAGTTTTAATTTAATTATAAATTTCTTATTCGAACTCTATTCAATCTTTTGGGCTTTTATCAAAATAAAGTTATTTTAATAACAAATTATTTTGCCAGGAAATCTTTAATAATAGACATCATTTTGTCCCTTGCGACAGGGGTCCCTCCCAATGACCAACCGATAGGTCCCCGCCCAAAATTCCTTGTTTGTATTTTTACTGGTCCTAAAAAACCTCCATGCGCCATATCTTTAATATATTTGATATCAATTTGAACATTATTTTCTTTTAGAACAGTTTCTGCCCATTCTAAAGTCGTTGGCATTTTTATTTTATTTTTACCCTTTCTACAATCCTCAGAAAAACCCATAGGAGCAAAGTCAAAGCGTCTATTCAAATAACACGGTGCAGAGATCTCCCATCTTTTTTTTCCAATAGGAGCAGATAAATCATCCAAATCTCCAAAAATAATTTGGATTGGTATTCTTATTGAATTGGGATAACCGATCCCTATTGGATTAGGTGCCTCTGAAATGACTCCACGAACGTGCACTGGACTGACCATCCCCGCAATATTCAGAACAGCAGAGGCACCGTTCGATATTCCATAAAAATAAATATTTTTGTTATCTATTTCTTCTCTATTTAAAACCCATTTATAAGCAGCATAACTCGTCTTCAGCAACATCATCTGTCGATATGCATTTCCTATCCTACCCAGAGATATACTATTCATATCATAAGCATCAAAAATTAAGGTTGCATAACCAATTTTATAGAATTCCGCATTTATACTAGCGGCATCTTTTTTACCGCCACCACCGTGGACGCTGATAATCAAACCGGGTTTAGAGGATATTTCTGGAACCTTAAATTCCACTGATTTATTACAGGGATCAAACCCAGACAATTTGCCAAAAATCTCAAGTCCCCTTTGTTCAGGTGTTTCAAGTTGATCTGGCATACAGATAAAATTAGATAAACTTCTTGCTTGGAGGTTACCTATTTGAATCATGAAAATATTAAAAATTAAAAAGATTGATCCAATTAGAAAAAAAATTTTATTTAACAAAATATACTCCTAAGAAATTACCTGATAGTACAACAAACTCTAAGAAAAAGTTTTTTAACTACTTAGTACCTAATCTTCTTCCCATTTTTATAAATTCCTGTGATATATTTATTTACCGTGCCATCATCGAAGTAAGAAGTTCAGAGACCTTCCTTCTTATCTTTTTTATAGTTGCCAGCCTCCCATAACTGAACATTTTCATAGCAAAAAACCAAGCATCTTCCCTTTTTTCATTCTTAATTGATCCCTGTCACTTTCCATATACTTTTCCGGTAAATGGAACGTCCTTAAATTTCTTAAAATAAAATCCCTCCCGTTCCACCAGGTCGTCCATAATCTCACTCATCACCGCATTAGATGAGAGAAATATCAGACAAATTAGAATTATGATATTTAATTTTCATAGTGATAATATATCAAAGAAATTATTAAATGAAACAAGAGGCGGAGTTCTGCTGAACAATTTTTGCAATCCTTACAGGCAAACTTCAGTACTTCTATATTTGTGGTGAAGTTATTTTTTTGAGGGTATAGCTTGATTAATATCTTGTTGCAGAATTCTATAAGAAATGATTTGTTCTACATGGTTAGATACCAACTTGAGATATACTTTAGTGTTAAAATTTATTAAATAACGAAAGCCTCAACTAATGACTAGTGTCCCCAATTTAAAGGTTAAAGAGGCCATAAGGATACGGGTCATGATAGTTTTATTAAGTTGCGTTCTTCCCATCCAAATTATGGGACCTGGAGCAATAGCGGTCACCCTGGCACTAGCTTTTTTTTGTTTTCTATCCTTGCCTCAAAAATTAAATTATCTTAAACACGCATTTAATGCAGCGTTGCACCCTGTAGGCTTGATGGTGTTGATCATGGCTATTTTCTGGGTGCCTAATATTACCCTATCGTCTGAACCAGTCCGTTCGTTTGAGACAGCAATAAGGACCTTTCTTTTTCTAGGGTTGGCCATCCTCTTCTGGGCTATTTTGGTAAAAAATAAAGCGGTCCATGGTCTTTTCTGCCGCATCTTTATAATTGCCTCTGCAGTTGCAGTCCTTATCGCTATTATCGCCGAGATTGCTGTGCCAGGGCTTTATTGGTTGATCAACTTTAAGGGATGGCTAGATATTCCTATAGGCACCAGTCAAAAATCATTTGCCGCTCTGGCTGTCTTTATGGTTCCAGCTCTACTTTGGGCGGGTTTCCGTTTAAGTGGAAAATGGATAATTTTTGCAGTAACGAGTTCAATTGGTTTCATTACTCTTGTCGGATTAACGTATAACAAGGCAGCAATCGCTGGGTTTATTGCAATGAGTGCAGTTGCTGCTGTTTTGGTGGCCCGGTCAGATCGTTCACGCATACTTCGGATAGGGTTACCTGGAGTAGCTTTAACCACTATAATAGGCACATTAATTTGGTTTAATATAACCCACCAAAGTCCTCGAATTGAAGGGAATTGGTTTCTCCCATTATGGTTAGTGGATTTTCAACGCCAATCAATCTGGAGATTTTCTTTTGAACTCTTACAACAGAATTTTTGGTTCGGCATGGGAATCAATACAATTAATTTTGCCCCTGGGGCCAACGCTATTATTCCAGGCACTATCAACAATCTAAATATGATCCCAAGTCATCCGCATAATTGGATTTTAGAGGTCGCTGTTGAAACAGGAGTGTTTGGGTTGCTCTCTCTTTTAGGCGCCATAACAGCCAGCTTTATTCATATGATCCGAAAATTTCTCCAAAATGGTGATTATGCTTATTTAATTGCTATTTGTATGTCTGTGGGATATTGGGTTTCCGGGCTTTTCAATTTCTCGTTTTGGTCAGCTTGGTGGCAGATCTCATTTGTACTCATACTTGCGCTCTGTCTCTCTCAAAATTCTGATTCCGATTCTTCTGATCTTGAAAAGCTTCGGTTTGGCTTATGAAAATCACAGTCTCTGTCCATGGTCGTTTCCATGCCTTTGAGTTAGCAAAAGGGTTGAGCCAGTCTGGTTATTTGAATCAGCTTCTAACAACTTATCCCCGCTTCATGGTTCGGAAACATGTTGGTTCCAAGATCACACTTAAAACTATTCCCTCACTTGAATTGAGGAGGCGACTGTACCCTAAGCTCGGTGTTAATAAAAATATCGATCTCAGTATTGCAAAAACGTTTGGTGAATTTTCAAAAAGACACGTTCGTAGCGATACGGATATCTTTGTTGGGTGGAGCTCCGCTTCCTTGGAAGCAATCAAGCGGGCTCAAGATTTTGGGTCAAAAATTATTATTGAGCGAGGTTCAACTCATATCGCTGAGCAAACCAATGTGCTGCACGAAGCTTATAAAGAGTTTGGGCTTCATTTTAACGGAACCCCTTTAGAAATTATTGAACGTGAAGAACGCGAATATAGCCTAGCTGATAAAATTTCTGTTCCGTCAAAGTATGCAGCACAAACGTTTGTTGACCGTGGCATCCCAAAAAACAAAATATTTATAAATAGATACGGCGTTAATTTGGGACTATTTCATCCTCCAACTAAACGCCCAAGTGACCGAAAGCCGCGTATCATTTTTGTAGGTGGCGTTGGAATTCGCAAAGGAGTTCCGTGGTTAATCGAAGCTTTTAAAAGTCTCTCATCTAAAGCTGAATTACATTTAATTGGGCCTATATCTCCAGACTATGAACCGATATTGCGTGTAACTGTCGGCAAAGGCATTCATGTGCGGGGCGCACTTCCTAGCAATCAATTAGCTGCAGAGTATGGTCGAGGGGATATTTTTTGTTTACCCTCATTGGAAGAGGGATATGGCATGGTTATTCTTCAAGCTATGGCCTGCGGATTACCGGTTGTTACTACACATGTGGTTGGTGCGGCGGACCTACTAGAGCACGGGTATAATGGTTTTATTGTTGCCTCCGGCGATCGGACTGCTTTGGGTGATGCATTGTTACATCTGGTTGATGATACTCATTTAAGGCAATCGATGGGTGCGCAGGCTTTGGCAACCGTGCAATCTCGTCAGAGCTGGGATGATTATATTCATCGTTCCGTAGCTTTTTATAAGAAGCTTTTGGCTTAGTATTGTGCGTTATAGGTCTAGCGAAGATCAGTTCCCATTCTCAGTATACTAAAGTTAATTAATTCGTTATTCGTACAAAATGCGAGTAACCTCAGGATTTAAGACCAATTATGTTAACTTAATGATTCTTACTTAACTCCAAGGGAAACTTTTTGCTGATAATTAAAAATCAAAAACCTAGAATTTAAATAGCACTTGCTCCCTATTTGGTGTTTACACAAAACATTAATGATGGTCGCAGATTGATGGATAACAATTCGAGACTCAAATGTGAAGTTTGAATATACACTGCTGTTTAATTTAGGGTTCATTTAATATTGAATGTGTCGACTACAAACTCTCAATATAATATTGTTTTTTAAAATAGCTAGACCAGTTGCTCTGATAAAAATTGGGAAAAGTACTTTTAAGACTGTTGGTTGGTTAACTGAAAATTAGGCCACTATTTTTGGTTTAGCAGAATATTCTGAAATAGATCCTCTAATCTTTTTGCTTGAAAATTCCAGGTTAAATTTTTAAGAGCCTTATTTTCTTTTATTTTCTTTGATTCAGTATTTAAGCTTTCTGATAGTGCTTTGGAAATATCTTGAAGACTGTTGCATGAGTACAAAGGAACATTTGTTGTTTTGGCAATATCAATTACTTCGTTACTCTCCTCTGGATAGCAAATGATCGGGCGACCTGCTGATAATATCTCGATTGCTTTATGATGAAATGTGCGATTTATTTTAATATATAAGTTTGCGATAGAGTTTCTATGAATTTTTTGAAGTTCTTCAATTGAAATGAAACCTAATAAATTTAAATGACATAGATGTTTAAATTTTTTCGCTACTCTAGCAACAGATTTGGTGTCATTACCCGCATAATTAAGAGTGACTCTGGATCTTTGTTCTTGAGGTAATTCTTTCAACCAGATTATAATACCTTTGAGCAACTGATAAAGTGATTGGTCATCGTATATTCCACCAGTGAGACTAATATTAATATTATCCCCATTTAACTTAGAGCTTTGACCAAGTTCACTTTCCCAGAAACCACTATAAATAACGGTATTAGGCAAATTAAACCATTTCTGCGCATCAGTTGAATTAAAGTGAGAAAAAGTAGACAATGCAGGACAACTATCATAATATTTCGCTAGAAATTTGCGGAATGGTGCTGGAATAAAAAAACCCCATGGATCCTTGATATCTCCAACCCACGGAACTTCCGAAATTTTTGCTAAATCTTTTGCTATATTCCAAGCATCAGTATTAGAGAAAGTTGCCCAAATCAAATCTGGTTTAAAGCCTTTGGCAATAGGTTCTAAATATAATTGGCTACCGGTTCGCCAGTCGGTAAAAACTCCTTTGTGATAAAAAAAATACCAAATAATCACTACTTGGCGTATACCCCAAGGTAGTTTTTGTTCGCGTAATTTCCTAATTAAGGGATGCCCTTTCGGTTCAGTAGCAAGGTGGAGTGGCCTACTAAAATCATGATTTTGAATTTTTTTTAGTATCTGCTCGTGAGTAGTTCGTGATTTGACCCCATACAGAACCTCCGTTAGTAATATAACTTTGTGACCTAATAGTGTCATAGCTAGAGCAAATTCCCGCATTCTAGTAGCACAAACATGTGGCACTTCCGGGTGACAATGGTTAATAAAAACTAGTCTCATTGTCCTGAAATCTCGAATATGGGAATTTTTTTCCGCAAATTAATAGGGGCTAAAAAATTTTTTTGCCAAGCATCCTCTATTACGGGGCGCCAAAGCATAGATGATAAGTGGAGTTCACCGGCATTAAAACGCTTTAATACATCTAACCACCACTTTTTTCTCCAGACCCCAGAATCCTCAAAATGTGGGTGATTAATGACATCTGAAACAAGTGCTGTTAGGTTTTGCTGAAACCATTTAGCTTGGGGTGGCAAAAAACCTTGTTTATTCCAACGAGTACGAATTTCCTCCGGTAAAACTCCTTTCATGGCTCCTCGCAAAAGTCGTTTTGTTTGAGCACCACCCATTAAATAATTAGCTGGAAGTGAAAAAGTAAATTCAGCTAATCGATGATCGCAAAATGGAAGACGAACTTCCCTCGAATGTGCCATAGAATTTCTATCACCATATCGCAATAATACAGGTAAATGAGTATGAAGCATTTCTCGATAGAGTGTCGCTGCAAGTGGATGAAAACGAGACGCCGACCGCGGTGCTGTGGGCATTGTTTGATGAAGATGTGTAGCATGTTTTGGCATTAAACCAAACGAGAAGTCACTTCCCATACCAGTTATCCCAGCTAAAAGATGTCTGATCCAATGTGGCAAACACTGCTGTGCGTGTTGACGCTTATTCACCAATGCCAGCGGATACCGTTCGTTAATTTTCGTCCGTTCACTGATTAAAGTTGCAGTTAAGCTGGCTAAATATTTTTCAAAGTACTGCTCATAGCCACCCAGAAGTTCATCACCCCCTTGGCCATCTAGCAAAACCGTTATGCCTTTCTGCTTTGCTAAACGAAATATATCCCATTGAGCATATTGACTCGTGCTACCAACAGGCAATTCATTATGCCAGACAAATTTACTTAGGTCATCGTTAAAATCCTCCACCGAGGGTTTAGTTGTATGCGAGATCACAGAATTAGACTCTATAATTTTTTTTGCCCATTTCCATTCATCATTTTTAGAGTTAGGAAAACGTCCTGTAAAAACCTCGTAAGGATGATTTGGATTTTTTAACTGATTTGCAATACTAACAATCGTACTCGAATCAAGCCCCCCCGAGAGACACGAACCTAATGGAACATCAGAGCGCATACGAATTTTAATAGAATCAGTCAATAATTCGCGAAAATAATCTTGAGCATCAGGTTCGGTCATTTTAGAAAATTGATTATTAGGTGAAACATCCCAATAACGTTTGATTTTAATTTGGAAAGTTTTGATATCTAATTTTAAATAGTGTCCGGGTGGTATTTGCTTAACGTCTCTAAAACATGTCTGCATTTCGTCATCCAATCCTTGTGTCGGATGATAAAGAAAACGCATTATACGATTTTGATCATATTTGGAAGACACACCTTCAAGGGCTAATATTGCCTTATATTCTGAAGCGAATATAAAACTATCGTCAGTTCTATGAAAAAGCAGTGGCTTCTCGCCAAAACGATCTCGAGCACAGAATATTTCTTGGCGTTTGTCGTCATATATAACAAAAGCGAACATTCCATTGAGTTCATTTAAAGCCAGCGCACCCCACTCTTGGTAGGCTTTTAGTAATACTTCCGTATCCGAAGCAGAGTCAAAATTGTGACCTAAAGCCTTCAGTTTTTTAGTAATTTCCAGGTAGTTGTATATTTCACCGTTATAAGTTATCACATCTGAACCTCGGACCATTGGCTGATGTCCTGAGCTCGATGTATCGATAATCGATAGTCGGCGATGTCCTAGGATGATATTTTTATTTTTGCTACTCCACACACCGGAATCATCTGGTCCCCGATGTTCCTGAAGCACATTCATTTGTTCTACTGCCTGATGATTAACTGGCCGCTTAGATACAATTCCTGCTATGCCACACATATTATTTCTTTATACATAATCAAAATATCTAACATATAGTAATATTATTTAAGTTCATGTTAATAAACGTAGGATATTTTTTCAGGATCCGTACTTTTAGACTTACTCGACCGTTAATGAAGGGATGAGATAAGTGATTATAATTGACTGCATTTTTTCTCAATAATTCAAGTCTTTTTTTCTTTAGTTATTTTAATACCAGATTATAAACCAATTTTAGAAAACCACGATCTCCGGTATCTTGGACGTTTATTATTTAGTCTGTCTGATCTTTATTTAATTCTTCATTGCGCAGTTACTCCTAAGTCGTTGAGAATATGTTTTATATTCTGATAGTGGAAAAACTTATGATATTTAATCGCATTGTGACTCCTGATTTAAGATTTCGTCTCTCCTTATAGGCATTTTATCTACAATGCCATATAATTTATTGAGCAAAGAAAGATCTCGTGAATATGCCTTATCACCCCCGTCATAACCAATTAACCAAATACCATTTTTTCCTTCATACCTTCTGGGTATTTTATATTTTCTAATTTCATCACCAATAATCTTATATAACACTATATTTCTATCGTTATTTTGGCATGCTTCCTTTATAAAAAAAGACTCCACTCCACGTATAAGATTAATGTCTTCATCGTTAGCAATTAAAAGTAATATCCTTTTTTTCCATTCAAAATTACTTATAATTTTATCGAGTGATATTAAAGAATTTGAATTACCCATAATTAGAACCATAACAATAATTAAAATTATTACTTTTTGTATTTTTATTTTATTCAATCAGTTAAATCCTTAAATTAATATAATATATGATAGTAAAATTATTAACTGATGGGTTGCAGATTAATATAACTAATTGTATCTCACTTCGTTCACAAGTCCCGTACAGCTCTAATTAAACGTGCCAAAACTGATAAGGCAACAGGGGGTAATTCAATTGTTTTTATTTTCTCAATATTATGGAAATTATTATCAACAATGATTAAACCTAACATACCCATGTTCGCGTGCGGAGTACATCCGTATAAATAAACTCCAGGCACTTTAAGCACGACAGAGTAAACCTGGTCTATTTTTGATTTTGGTGGGAGCAAAGTCATTTCAGGACCAGCGAGAAACTCTACGTTATGCCCTTCATTCGTTGGCAACCATTCTATAGTATCACCAGCATTGATGTTCGCAACTTCAATGCTATACGAGTCATTTTCTGTAAACTCAATTTGAATAGTTTTAACTGAAGCGACTTTTGGAGTTATTAATACTGTTACAACAGAAAATAATATGATAAACGCGCGCATAATTTAAAACCTTGAGGTAAAATTATCACCAACCCTAATATCAAAAAATAACTTTGCCAAACTATTCAACAGTGGCACTCCCAATTCAAATCATTACACTCTAAATTTTTCTTCCTAAATATTTTTTTATAATTCCAGAATACGTCACTTGAGAATTCATTTTTATATCATGAATTTGTAAAACGAATGAAAACCATTATCTGTATTTTTTAATATCCTAATATTTAATGAAACAAAATTTGAAGGAGTAGAAAAAGTTAATTTACCAACAGTAAAAGAACCGTGTCATTTCCCACAAATTTTCAAAGGTTACAAGTAGTAAAGAATATGGGCAAATAATTTCTTGTCCTTAATGCAATGGATCGGGGAAAATCATTAAAAATTTATTAATCAAATAAAGGTCGATTTACTAGATGATAATTTTAAAAACAATAGTGAAGGGAACTTTTAATGATAGAAACATCAAAGTCACGAAAAGACTGAGTACATGTATTTTTCTTTAATAATCACCAAAAACTAGAGAAGCACTTGAACTTCATCCCATGGTAACAAAAAACTTAAATTATTATTTATCCAAGGAAACCTATTCCACTGTAAACGAATAGGGGAACAAGGGTGATGTCATAAATACATGGTTTATCTTCTGTTTTATCATCGCTCATAGAACGCCGTACTAAAAATTCCATTATATTTACAATATCAATTCTTACTTAACTATACCATTTTGAAACTCCGTGAAAAAGAGTGTTGCTTAATGGAATTGCTAAATTATCAAATCAAAATAATTATAGAACGATTAAAGCTAACACCTTGAAGAATGCTCATGTTCATTCAATAACTAAGAAATTCATTAATTGAGTTTAATAAAGTTCTACTCAACACCCTTTGTGTTTCTTGGTGGATATATTTTCCACAATAACAAAGTCCACCCTAAAAATATACAATACAAAATAATGAAAAATTGTGTTGGAAAATCCCAATAAATGATTTGGTTTATCCAATATCCAATAAATGATTGGGATTGATGAATTCCACGCAAACTATTTTCAATGGAAGTGAGCGGACAAGTTATTCCCAATAATGTTTCTAATGTAATGAATACCATCATTCCACAATGAAATATTCTTAATTTTCTATTTGCAATCCAACTCCAACCCAACTTGTAACCAATTGGTATAAGAGGGAATCCAGAAGTGATAAAAATCACAACACAAAAATGAAAAACTAAGACGAGGTCAGCAATCAATGATATCACCTTTATTCCAGAACTCTATCAGCACCGACACTTCAAAGAAGAGCGGCAATAGTTAGACAGAGTATGGTAGTGAGGTCCTTCATTTTGTAATATTAACAGAAATTGTGTGGAATGAAAGATGGATTAATATCTCTTAAAATAGCGGCGGAAGACCCTGATTCTTATAAAAATTAGGGTCTTACTCAATGCAGAATCCAAGGAATATTCTTGTATCCTCGTTAAACGAGTTAAAACTTAATATTCTAATCTACGCAGGCGGTTCTATTGGTAAAATTGTATAAGGAACATGCTCTTCAACCAAATCCTCAGTTAGTTTATGAAATTCAGGGTCTGACATCATTGCTCCCATTGCTTCCATGTCTACATCGAAAAAGGTTACAAGCGCAGTTGTGTCGTTTGCTTTGCCTACAAGTGTTTTGGAATCATCACAAATCTTTGAGCGATTTTCCCCATCATTAGAAAACACTGCATGCCATGCTTCGTAAGATGATTTTAATTTAACAATTATATGAACATCCATTACTTTCCTCCTATAGTTTTAAATTATATATTTTTTATCAGTCATACTAATGAGCCATACTCTATAAATGGATTAGTTCATATTAACGATATGTGGTTTTTTTATCTTAAAGATTTACTTATTTTTATCTACTTTTTAAAAATATTTACGGTATTTTTATTTCAAGGTTTTTTTCCCTCACCGATCACAAGACTTCCCATTTGATTAGAACTACTAACATAAACTTCATTATTTATTACTCTTTATTTTTTTTAACAACCAAGTAACAAACGCAATAATGGTCGCAACTAAAACTCCTATTCCTATTTTCATTTCTTTTCCTCACCAATAATAGGGAAACCCATCACCAAATTAGCTGAGTGAAGTATTCGACATGTAAAGATTGTAAGAGTCAGTTTTTTCATTCTGCAACATTAACAGAAATTATGTCGAATGAAAGAAGGGTTAGTCTCTATGGGGATGGTAAGGTTAAAATCTTATCCCCCCCCTACACCACTATTCTACCGTTACCGAAGGGGTGTGATGAGTGATTATAATTGAAAGCATCTTTTTCCCCTCAGTAGGTAGGTTGTGCTTTATATACATTCACTATAGTCACGCCGACAACAATTAAAAACAAACCAATAATTGACTGCCAATTTAATGTCTGGTTGTAAAAAATATAACTTAATAACGCTATTGAAAACACACCCATTCCTGCCCAAGATGCGTAAATTATAGCGAGTGAAAGTTTTTGGGATAGAAATGACAGTAGATAAAAAGATATGCCATAAGAAATCAACAAAACAATACTTGGAAATGCTTTTGTAAAATTTTGTGATGCTGGTAATAGCATTGTCCCAAGAACTTCAAATGCAATAGCAGCAAAAAGGATTAAATATAAATTCATTCTGCGGTAACCGAATAGATTTAGAATAATATATTAACTCATTGTTTAATATATTTAATCACTCATTTAAACATACTCAAATAAATAAAAAAACCCTGCAAATAGGATTATTTAAATTAAGGTTTTAAATTTTACATATACATTCTAGGAAAAAAATAA
>CENX01213703.1_pt1 | contig 11887 bp, 10 predicted proteins | sample 361321 | NCBI WGS metagenome assembly CENX01 (sample SAMEA2619678, study PRJEB7988) | marine metagenome | isolation source: saline water (ENVO:00002010), including | reverse complement strand
CAGCTTGGAAATGCTGCCTATGACCATCCGGCGGGCATAACGCTTCTTGTGCCCAAAAGGCGTAGTGCTAGTGTGCTTAACCAACAAGCTTTTAGTGCACAATCAGCATTTGTGAGGGGCGTTTTTCAAATTGGCGCGTCCATAGACGAAAACACTGTCTATGCGCCCATTGGCATGGTGCGGCAAATTTCCCGCACTCCAAAAAACCAAGCTGGCGCATTATATGTAAAACTTGCTGATGATGCTGACGAAATTTCCGTGCGGCAAGACCTGGGAAAAATCCTAGGGAATAAATACAGCATAAAAACCAGGGCCGAATTAAATCCTGCGTTTTATAAAATGCTTAAAACAGAGCGCATTGTTGTGATTGCAATACTAACATTGGTCGTCCTTATTGCGCTCTTCAATGTGGTGGGCGCCATCATTATGACGCTTTTGGAAAAGAAAAACAACATTAAGACATTACACCAACTAGGGGCAACAGCGCCGGCACTGCGTTGGGTGTTTTTTGTTCAGGGCTTGTTATTAACTGGGCTGGGGAGTGGAATTGGGCTCATATTAGCGGTTCTTGTCGTTTGGCTACAAAGATCCTTTGGCTTCTTTATTATTCCTGGTTCTGACCTGCCCTATCCAGTAGCCCTTGAGTGGTCTTCTTTTTGGAATATAGTATTAGTGGTAGGTGGTTTGACTGCTCTTGTGTCCTGGTTAGCTTCTGCTGTAGTTAAGGGTGTTATAAAGCAGTAACGCCGAACAACTCATCTATTTCGTCCAAAACAACAAAAACGTCTGCCGAACGATCTTCGGTTACCAAGCGTTGGCGATAAGATTTAAAATTGGGAATTCCTCTAAAGTAGTTAGTGTAGTGGCGCCGGGTTTCGAATACCCCTAGTTTTTCGCCTTTCCAGTCAAGGGACATTTGCAAATGCCTGCGCGCTGTGGCTGCACGTTCTGCTAAACTAGGTGGTGCTGGGTGCGTGCCGTGTTTAACAAAGTGTTTTACTTCTCTAAAAAACCACGGGTTGCCAATGCTAGCCCGACCAATCATTGCTCCGTCAAGACCGTATTTATCGCGCATTTCTATGGCGCGCTCTGGTGAGTTAACGTCTCCGTTCCCAAACACGGGAATATGCATACGCGGATTATTTTTCACTTTCGAAATCTGTGCCCAGTCTGCATCGCCCTTATACATTTGGGCTCGTGTTCTACCATGTATGGAAATGGCTTTGGCGCCCGCGTCTTGAAGCCGTTCAGCAACCTCCACAATCTGGATGCTGTCGTAATCCCAGCCCAGGCGTGTTTTTATTGTTACTGGTAAGTGGGTGCGCTTGACCATTTCTGCGGTAAGCGAAACCATCAAAGGAATATCTTTTAAAATCCCTGCGCCTGCTCCCTTAGAAACGACTTTTTTTACCGGACAGCCAAAATTTATGTCAATAATATCAGGATTGGTCTTTTCAACAATGTCTACCGACTTCAACATGGAATCGAGGTTAGCGCCAAAAATCTGAATGCCCACAGGGCGTTCGGATTCATAAATATCAAGCTTCATGACACTTTTTGCTGCATTTCGAATTAGGCCTTCGCTGGATATAAACTCAGTATATACCACGTCAGCGCCATGCTCTTTGCAAAGGGCCCGGAAGGGTGGGTCGCTTACATCCTCCATGGGTGCAAGCAATAGCGGAAAATCGCTTAATTCTATGTCGCCGATTTTAACCATCAAGAGCCAAAGATAGTTAGAAAGTCTTCTCCAAGTGTTTCATCCCAATACTGTTTTACTTGCCCGTCCATGATCCAATAAATTCTAGGTGGTGCGCTGCCTATCAAATCAAAAAAGGTATTTGCATCTATCATCTGGTAAGGGAAGTTAGACTCCGTTATAGCATTAAAATCTGCAACCGATGTGTCGCCTTCTGCAAAAAACAGAGCCGCAACTTGGGGTAGATTAATGCCGTTGTTTTGCCATGCGGCTATTTGGTGGGCTGCTTCTTGGCAATGCTCACAGCCCAAATTAAATATGGCGACCAGATAGGAACCGTTGGCAAAGTCTATCCCAGTCTCTGCTTCGAACATTGGAATTTTATCTACCACCTCATCGGGCTGGGTTTGTACAGGCCAAACAAGCGATGCTGCTGCAAACAACAACAGTAGAAGTAGCCAAGTAATTAGTGGCTTTTTATTGCCCCTGAATTTATAGCGAAGCAAAAAGCCGTTTACGGACAGTAGTAACAAATTCTTGCCCAAAGAGGCCAAAGGAGACATGCTTATCATTTCTCCAAAACATCCGCAATTGCCCGTTTCTCCTATGGCTATTAAATACCCCAAGTGAACAGAAAACGCGACAAGCAAGAGAAAGCTAAAACGAAGTATAAATCGGGTATAAAAAGACAACAGCAAGCACAGTCCTAGCCATGTTTCAATGGCTATAATAATCCGTGTTACCCATGCGCCGTACAACCGGCTTGGAACAAGGCCTTGTTGTTCTAGTAAAACTTCAAAAAAACCGGGGGCAACAGCTTTTGTATAGGCCGAAAATAAAAAGGTTGCTGCTAAAAACAGCTGCAATGTAATTCGTAGGTTAGTCATCTGTTAATTTTTTACAAAATTAGTTTTTTTGTTGGTAGTGGCGGGCGCCTTTGATCGCTTGGTGTATCTTTGTGGGCTAACGCGTTTATTTCAGCTATGGAACACATTCGGAATTTCTGCATCATTGCGCACATAGATCACGGCAAAAGTACACTTGCCGACAGATTGCTTGATGCCACAGGTGCTGTAACGGATCGTGAGAAACAAGACCAGCTGCTCGACAATATGGACTTGGAGCGTGAGCGCGGTATTACCATCAAATCACATGCTATCCAGATGGAAGTTTCTTTGGGGGGAGAACAATATGTGTTTAATTTGATAGATACGCCCGGACACGTTGATTTCTCTTACGAAGTTTCGCGATCTATTGCGGCTTGTGAAGGAGCCTTGTTAATTGTGGATGCTGCTCAAAGCATTCAAGCACAAACCATTTCCAACTTATACCTGGCGCTTGAAAACGATTTGGAAATTGTTCCTGTGCTCAACAAGGTAGACCTTCCTTCTGCCAACCCAGATGAAGTTACAGATGATATTGTTGATCTTTTGGGTTGTAACCACGATGATGTTATTCATGCATCTGCCAAAACAGGCCTGGGAATTGAGAACATACTAGAGGCAATTGTTGATCGTATTCCTTCACCCAAAGGAGATATTAATGCCCCGCTTCAAGCGCTGATTTTTGATTCTGTTTATAATCCGTTTAGAGGGGTAGAAACCTATTTTAGAATTTTAAATGGAAAAATCAACAAAGGGGAGCAAGTACAATTCATGGCTACTGGCAACACCTATTATGCTGATGAAATTGGCATCCTTAAGCTAAAACAAGTGCCTAGAAAGCAAATGCTTGCTGGCGATGTGGGTTATATTATAACGGGGGTTAAAGAGGCCAAAGAAGTTCAGGTCGGTGATACCATTACATCTGTTAATCGACCTACTAATGTTGCGATTGAGGGGTTTGAAGAAGTTAAACCAATGGTTTTTGCCGGCATTTATCCTGTAGATACCGAGGAATACGAAGAGCTACGTGCCTCTATGGAAAAACTTCAATTGAACGATGCTTCTTTGGTGTTTGCTCCTGAAAGCTCTGCTGCACTTGGTTTTGGTTTTCGTTGTGGGTTTTTGGGAATGCTCCACTTAGAAATTATTCAAGAGCGTTTAGAGCGTGAGTTTAATATGACTGTGATTACAACCGTGCCCAATGTATCCTATCACGCTTACACTAGAAAAGACCCAAACAATATTCTTGTTGTCAACAACCCATCAGATTTGCCAGACCCTTCTGTTTTAAATCATGTAGAAGAACCATTTATTAAAGCGATTATTATCACCAAGTCTGATTTTGTGGGTAATGTGATGAGCTTGTGTATCGAAAAACGCGGTATAATCACCAACCAGACCTACCTAACGACTGAGCGTGTTGAATTGATATTTGATTTACCGCTGGCAGAAATTGTTTTTGATTTTTACGACCGCCTTAAATCTGTCTCTAAAGGCTACGCTTCGTTTGATTATAGCCCGATAGGGATGCGCACTTCCAAGCTGGTGCGAGTTGATGTGCTTCTTAATGGTAATATAGTAGATGCTTTGTCTGCTTTGGTACATGCCGATAACGCTTATGGGCTTGGTAAAAAAATATGTGAAAAGCTTCAGAAAATGATTCCCCGCCAACAATTTGACGTCCCTATTCAAGCTGCTATTGGCGCTAAAATAATTTCTCGTGAGACCGTTAAGGCGGTGAGAAAAGACGTTACAGCCAAGTGTTATGGTGGGGATATTACCCGAAAGCGCAAGCTTCTTGAGCGCCAGAAAAAAGGAAAGAAGAAAATGCGCCAAATCGGGAGTGTAGAAATCCCGCAACAAGCATTTATGGCTGTGCTTAGGCTTAATGAATAGGGCTTAATGATTTTTTAAGGGTTTGTTTTTAGTCCTCTTCAGAAGCTCTGCCTCCTTTATTCTAAAAATTTAATATCTTTAAAGTTATGCAACAAAAGCAATATAACACGCTAGTCGTGGGGGTAGCTTTTTCGCCGAACATTAAGGCGAATGTCTTTGAGGCTTTGCGCATGAGCAAAATGTTTGCCGCTTCCCTAGTTTTGGTTCATGTAGGGGAAAAAACAAATAAAAAAGAAGCTGTGCTGGATAAAATAATCTACAGTTTCGATGGCGATATTCCCGATTACCGTGTACTATGGAGGGCGGGCAACCCAATAAAAATTTTACTTGGTGCCTGTGAGGGCGAAAGTGCTGATTTGTTGATTTTGGGAGCGATTAAAAGAGAGAGGTTTCTTAAATATTACTTGGGTTCTGTCGCAAGAAAACTTACCCGAAAAGCGCCTTGTGATGTCTTATTACTTATCAAGCCTTCTGTTGATCGTGTTGCTTGTTCGTCTGCAGTAGTAAACGGTTTGGCGCATCCCAAAACAGAAGAAGCTATTGACCGTGCGTTTTATGTGCTTTCAAATCTTGGAGCTCAAAAACTTACTATTGTAGAAGAGATTCCCGAAGACAGTGTGGCTATAAGGGTAGACGACGACCGCAGTCTACGAAAGTCTACCATTGCTAAAGAGCGCATAAAGCTTCGTGAAAACTCTAGGGTTCAAGGTTTGCTCAGCCATATTCCGAACAAAATTAAAAAAAATCTTGAGGTTGTTGTACAACCTATTTTTGGTCGGAGGGGATACTCTATTGGGCATTATGCCCGTGTTGCTCGTGCTGATTTATTGGTGATGAATGCGCCCAGCAGGCTCACGCTTTTGGACCGATTATTTCCCCATGATTTGGAGTATATTTTGTCGGATTTACCCACAGATGTATTAATTGTTCGTTAATGATAAAGCACTCCTATTTTGCGAGTTTACATAGCAATCTTTTTGCTGGTTTTGTGGTGTCACTTATTGCCTTGCCTTTAGCTCTTGGGTTGGCGGTAGCCTCTGGTTTTCCAATGGTGGCGGGAATTGTTACTGCAGTTGTAGGTGGGGTGGTTGTCTCCGTTTTTGGAGGCTCTTATGTTACAATTACAGGCCCTGGGTATGGGTTGGTGGTTGTACTGCTTAGTGCTGTCGTGATTCTGGGAGAAGGCGATATGCAGGTTGGGTATTTGTATGCTTTATCGGCTGTTATTATTTCGGGTGGGCTGCTCTTACTTTTTGGGTTTTTACGCTTCGGTACACTTAGTGATTTTTTTCCTGCTAGTACTATTCAGGGTATGTTATCGGCAATTGGTGTAACCCTATTATTAAAACAGTTTTACGTCATGTTTGGTGATATGAAAACAAAAGGGGCTGTTGTCGAGCTTTTAGCGGGTATTCCTGATCTGTTAAAATCACTGTCTTTAGCTTCGGAAGGGCGGCTTTATGCAGTTGGTATTGGTGTAATAAGCTTGTGTATTATGTTTTTCTACAGCAAAATTACTAATCGTTTTTTTAGGCTTCTTCCTGCACCAATGTGGGTTGTTGTATTAGCGCTAGGCTTTGATGCTTATTTTACTGTTGTTGGCGGAGAAAATCCGATTAGTAAAAATCTGCTTATTTCGCTGCCAAAAGATATGTTAACTTCTGTGCCAACTCCTGATTTTTCAAAATGGAAAGAGCCTTTTTTTTGGGGGATTGTATTGTCTGTTACCCTTGTTTCAAGCATTGAATCGTTATTAAGCATAAAGGCTGTAGATAAGCTTGATCCTGAAAAACGCCGGTCTAATATAAATAAAGACATGAGGGCGTTGGGTATTGCAACTATTGTTAGTGGCTTTTTAGGCGGAATGAATGTGGGCACGGTTATATCTAGAAGTTCGGTTAATGTAAACAACCAGGCAACTAACCGCTCTTCAAATTTTTTCCATGCGGTTTTCCTTTTGTTGTTTGTTATCCTTTTTCAAAATCAACTTGGAAAAATCCCTTTTACTTCCTTGGCGGCAATATTAGTGTATACGGGCTATAAACTAGCGGCTCCAACTGTTTTTGTGCGTATGTATCAAATTGGAAAAGAGCAGTTGTTTGTGTTCTTAACAACACTGGTTTCTACCCTTATAACTGATTTGATAACTGGTATTTTAATAGGAGTGCTGGCCACGTTTGTGGTACACGTTCTGCTCAACAAGGCGTTTTGGTTGTTTTCGCGAAACCTGCTAAAACCAAACGTATTAATGTACAAAGAAAATGAAACCCAAAACTACTATGTCGGAGTCATTCACTTTTGTACTTTTCTCAATTTTTATAAGCTTAAGTCAAAACTTGATAAAATTCCGCAAAATGAGCGCGCTATTGTTGATTTCTCTTTATGCTCTTTTGTAGACCATACGGTTCAAGAAAGCCTACAGAGCTATGAAGAGTTGTTTGATCGTAAAGGCGGTGCGTTGGAAATAGTTGGACTAGACATTCACGCGACCGACTCAAGCCACCCGTTTGCAGTACGAACGTTGAGACCCATGAGAAAACTTCGTGTTTTTGGCGGCGGCCGTACAAAAAGACAGCTACAGTTGGAGGCTCTGGCACAAGAAAAGGGGTGGTCCTATCGTGAAGCTACTAAATCACAAAAACAAATGTTGCGCGACCATCCTGTTTATCAAACTGCGTCTGTAGAGCGAGTATACAACCTGATTGAGGGGCCCAAACAACGATTGTCTTTATGTGACATACACTACAGTGAAGGTGCCTTTATTGCTAAGGAAAATGTTCAGACAACGCTGTTGCGCGTTAGGCTGGATAAAAAAATTCCTGTGTTTTCTTTTGACCGTGAGTTATTGTTAGAAAAGCTTTCGCTGTTGGCGGGAATACACGATATAGACTTTCCAGAGCACCCTGAGTTTTCGCGTGATTTTTATGTCCAGGGAAATGAACCGAAAAAGATCCAAAGCTTTTTTAATAATAAAATGGTGTCCTTTTTCTCTGCTTATGGGTTCTACCATATTATGAGTAATGGTAAGGAACTGCTAGTGCGGCAGTTTTTGCGGCCGGCAACACCCGCAGAAGCGGCTGCCATGATAGAGTTTGGGCTTGCGCTCAAGGAAAAAATAGACGGATAAATCTTTTGTACTTTCGTTACCTATGAAGCTCCATATAATAGAAACGGGGAATTTTAAGCTTGACGGCGGCGCCATGTTTGGTGTGGTGCCCAAAACACTTTGGAACAGAACCTGTCCTGCAGATAACCACAATCGCATTGATCTTGCGGCGCGTTCATTACTTATTGAAGATGGTAAACATCTTATATTAATTGACACGGGCATGGGCAATAAGCAAGAAGATCGTTTTTTTCGCCACTTTGGTTTATGTGGCAAAAACTCGCTAGACAGCTCCCTTGAGAAGGTCGGGTTTTCTAGGGTAGATATCACAGATGTTTTTTTGACCCACTTACATTTCGATCACTGTGGCGGTGCGGTGCGGTGGAACGAAAATAAAACAGCTTATGAATTGTCTTTCCCTAATGCGCGCTACTGGAGCAACAAACAGCATTGGGAGTGGGCGGTCAATCCAAACAGTAGGGAAAAAGCTTCTTTTTTGTCTGAAAATCTGATGCCCATTCAAGAAAGCGGACAATTACATTTTGTTGAAACGCCTGGGTCCAATTTTATTTCAGATTGCGGCCTTGGTTTTGGCGCTTTGTTTGTAAACGGACACACCGAGAAACAAATGATCCCACATATTTCTTATAGAAAGAAAACCATTGTTTTTATGGCGGATCTGTTACCCACGGTGGGTCATTTGCCTTTACCGTATATTATGGGTTATGATGTTCGTCCTTTGGAAACACTTCAGGAGAAAAAACTTTTTTTGAATCTTGCAGCAGATAAAAATTTTGTTTTATTTATGCAGCACGACGCAAACAACCCTTTGATTACCGTACAGCACACCCAAAAAGGTGTTCGTTTGCAGGAAACTCTTGCCCCTGAAACCTTAAATGCCCTTTAACACATGAGAACACTATTTCTTTTTCTTATTTCTGCTACTGCTTTAGCACAACCAGCGCCTGGATATTGGCAACAACAAGTTGATTACAGGATGGAGGTTGATATGGATGTAAAAACATTTCGTTATTCTGGAACCCAAGAACTCATTTATACCAACAAATCACCTGACACACTAAAGCGTGTGTTTTATCATTTGTATTTTAATGCCTTTCAGCCAGGAAGCGAGATGGATATCCGTTCTCTTTCGCTTAAAGATCCAGATGCTAGAGTAGGTTCCAGAATTGGAAAGCTAAACAATAAAGAGGTTGGGTATTTACACGCTACTTCAATTGTACAAGATGGAAAGGCGCTCGCTTTTAAGGAAGAAGAAACCATTCTTGTTGTTCCTTTAGCAAATCCTTTGCCCCCAAACAGAAGCACCACCCTGTCGATGGTTTTCGATGGGCAAGTGCCTAAACAAATCCGTCGAAGTGGACGAGACAATATGGAGGGGGTTTCACTTTCAATGACGCAATGGTATCCCAAGCTGGCTGAGTATGATCATGAAGGCTGGCACACCAACCCATATATTGGAAGAGAATTTCACGGTGTTTGGGGGAATTTTGACGTTAAACTAACACTTGATAAAGATTATGTTGTGGGCGGTACGGGTTACTTGCAAAACCCTGAAGAAATCGGGCATGGTTATGGTGAAAAAACAACAAAAACAAGGGGTAAAAACCTAACCTGGCATTTTGTTGCACCTATGGTTCACGACTTTGCGTGGGCTGCAGATCCCGACTACATACACGACGTTTTTGAAACAAATGAGGGGGTTACGCTTCATTTTTTCTATCAGGACAATAAAGATATAATCGATAAATGGAAGCGGCTCCAAGGAGAAACCGCAAGGCTTTTGGCTTTCTTTAATAATGCTATTGGGCCCTACCCTTATAAACAATACAGTATACTTCAGGGCGGTGACGGCGGTATGGAATATGCAATGTGCACACTTATCACGGGTGAACGTAGCTATCATAGCCTTTACGGCGTTACTTCACATGAGCTTGCACATTCTTGGTTTCAACATGTTTTGGCTTTTAATGAATCTAAATACGCGTGGATGGACGAGGGTTTTACGTCATTTTTAGATGCGTTTGGGGAGCAAGTGCTAAAAGAGAATATGGATGCGTTTGACGGCTCTTATAAAGATTATAGAAGGCTTGTGAGTTTCGGTTTGGAAGAACCGCTTACCACACATGCCGATCGTTTTGATACAAATTTTGCTTACGGAACGGCAAGTTATGATAAGGGGTCTATTTTTCTAACACAGCTGGGATATATTATTGGGCCTGATGCTTTGTTGAAAGCCTTACAAATCTTTTACAACGATTTTGCATTCACGCACCCAACTCCCAATGATTTTAAGCGCGTCGCGGAAAAAGTATCTGGAATTCAATTAGAGTGGTATTTAAATGACTGGACCCGTACAACAAAGACCATTGATTACGCTATAGAATCCGTCGACCAAAAGGAAGAAAAAACGGTTGTTCAATTAAAACGCATTGGCGCAATAGGAATGCCAATTGATTTTGGTGTGTTGTATAAAGATGGAAGGCGTGAGGTCCACTACATCCCTTTACAAATGATGTTTGGAGAAAGGCCTGGTTGTGAAGAAAATTGTAAAACCGAAAAGGATTGGGCGTGGGCCAGGCCAACATATACCTTAACCATAGACGCACCTTTAAATGAAATACAACAGTTGCGTATTGACCCCTCTGGTTTTATGGCTGATATTGATTTAAGTAATAATGTTTTCGAAACGGCGAACTGAAATAAAACGGCTTAAGAGCAAACAAACAATCGAACGTCTTTTTTCTGAGGGAACACACCTTGGAAAAAGCCCAATGAAATTGGTCTGTGATACTCAAAAGGGTGATGGGCTTGCGTTGGGGTTTGGGGTGTCTAAACGCTTATTCCCAAGAGCTGTTGACCGAAACAAGATTAAAAGATTAATGCGAGATCAATACCGTATTATTTGCACTAACACTTCTTACACGCTTATTGAAGGAAACGGTTTTTTTATTTATAATTCACATGAACTTCCTTCGTTGGAAACAATCGAGAAAGCAATGCTTCCCTTAATTAATAGTTGGATTAATTTGCAGTAGTAACCATCGGAATATGGGGGATACCGTCTTCTAAATAACCTCCTCCATTTTTTGAAAATCCTAGCGATTCGTAAAACCCCTCTAAATGTTCTTGGGCAGAAATATGGATGAGAGTATTTGTTGGTACTTGTTCTATGCTTTGTTGCATCACGAGCTTACCATATCCGAGCCCTCTGAACAAAGGGTGTGTTACAACACGTCCGATTGAGGCGTGTTTTGTGTTGAGGGATACGCGGGCATATGCAACTAAATCGTCTTTTTTATACCCAAGTATGTGCATGGCGTTTTCGTCTTTTGAATCTAGATCTTGATACACGCAGTTTTGTTCAACGACAAAAACGATAGAGCGGAGCGTTAAAAGTTCATATAGTTCTTTTTTACTTATGGTCTCCCAGCTGTGTATGCGCCATGTTATCGACATTGTGAAATTTTATTTACTCGTTTTTGGTGTCTACCACCTTCGAATTCTGTTTTTAAAAACATTTTTACCATTTCTTTTGCTACATCAGTTGTTACAAAACGTGCTGGTATACTTAATATGTTAGCATTGTTGTGTTGACGGGCAAGAGCGCTTAATTCTGCAGTCCAACATAGTGCCGATCTTATTTCTGTATATTTATTTGCTGTCATGTTTGCGCCATTTCCACTTCCACAAATTATTATACCAAGAGTAGCTATTCCTTCTCTTACATCTACTGCTACGGGATGTATAAAATCTGGGTAATCAACACTGTCGTTTGTGTCTGTTCCGTGATTGGTATAGGTATGTCCTAAAGAATTTAAAAGAGAAAAGACTTGTTTTTTTAATTCAGGACCTGTGTGGTCATTTCCTATTGAAATATGCATCATTTTTATTTTCTATAAAATTACAATTTTATTGTTGTTAATATCTTTTGTACTCCATCAGTAGGTTTATCATGGTTATTAAAAGGGTGTGTTTATTTCTTTTTATAAATCATAATAATTAAAAGGAGTGTTAATAGTTGTAAAAAAAGATTTATAATATAATTATTTTATTGTTTTTTACGTTTAATATATTAACAACATTTCTGGTTTTACTAACATAATATATGCTTGTTTTTTTGTTGTATGTCTTTTATTATAAGTGATTTAAAAAAATAATTTTTTTGTTGTTGTGGTTATTAACACACTATTATAACCATCATAATTTAAAAAAGTAAAAAGATAAAAGGTTTTAAGTAATATTTATTTGTTGATAAACTTCAAAGACAAATTATTAGACATA
>CENX01206996.1_pt1 | contig 11896 bp, 12 predicted proteins | sample 361321 | NCBI WGS metagenome assembly CENX01 (sample SAMEA2619678, study PRJEB7988) | marine metagenome | isolation source: saline water (ENVO:00002010), including | reverse complement strand
GTTGAAAATAGAATCAATGAAGCACAATCATTAGGGTTTTCTCAAATTATTATCCCAAAATCAAATCTTGATAGATTAAAGAAAAAAAGTAAGCTTAATGTGATTGGAGTTTCCAATATAGGTGAAGCTCTGCATCGTATGTTTTTATAGCAAATTCATGCAATTTAATTTATTAAATCAAGACCCTAAAAGTTCTGCAAGGCTGGGCTCTGTATCAACACACCATAGCACATTTGAGACTCCAATCTTTATGCCAGTTGGAACTCAAGCAAGCGTAAAAACAATTGATCCAGAATACTTACACAAAAGTGGAACAGAAATAATATTATCAAATACGTATCATCTATATTTGCGCCCAGGACAAGAACTAATCAATCAAGCGGGCGGGTTGCATAATTTTATGGGTTGGAACAAATCAATTTTGACTGATAGCGGCGGTTTTCAAGTCTTTTCTTTGGCAAAACTGAATAAGATAACTGATGAAGGTGTTGAATTCCAATCCCACCTTGATGGAAGTAAGCATTTTTTGACACCTGAGTTATCAATGAGGATTCAGAGAAACCTCGGCTCTGATATTTTAATGTCCTTCGACCACTGCCCTCCATCGAGCCATGATAAAAAAAATATAGAATTGAGCGTTAGCAGAACAACAAAATGGACAAAAAATTGTATTGATTATTTAAGTGAAAATGATCCCCTGTATGACTGGGATCAATCATTTTTCCCCATTGTTCAGGGTGGTATATTTCCTGATTTAAGAAAAAGAAGTGCATTAGAATTGATTCCAATGGCAAAATGCGGCATAGCGATAGGAGGATTAGCTGTTGGTGAAGAAAAATCTGCAATGTTTGAAATGATTAGCTTGCTTAACGAAATATTGCCAATTGATCAGCCAAGATATTTAATGGGGGTTGGCAGACCAACGGATTTGATAAAGGCGATTTCATTGGGTGTGGATATGTTTGACTGTGTTATGCCTACAAGAAATGCGAGGAACGGTCAATTATTTACCAGCGATGGAATTATTAATATTGAAAATGCGAAATACAAGAATTCTATGATTGAGGTAGACAAAAATTGCGATTGCTATACATGTAAAAATTTTTCAAGAGCATATTTAAGGCACTTGTTTAATGTAAGGGAAATGTTAGGATTGCGCTTAGCAACCATACATAATCTGTCTTATTACGCAAACTTGATGAAAAAAACGAAAGAGGAGATAAAAAATAATAATTTTTCCAATTGGTCAAATGATTATATATCAAAGATGGTCTATCATAATGGTATGTAGAAAATTTATAATTATACTTTTTATTTTTAATTTTATTGTAGGCCAAGATCAAAATATAGCCTTTGTTCGGTTTTATCTTAATAATGAAGATTTCTTGTCTGGAAAAAAACTTGAAGCAACTTTACGGCATGGAAAATCTTATGTTCAGGCATTTTACAACCAGTCCAAATTACCAATTATAAAAGAACTTGTTTCAAGTGACGGTTCAACATTAAAAAGAGAAATCATGACTTATGATACTAAAGGACTTTTGTTGAGAAAATTTTTTACCGATGTAAATTCTGAACCTGACAGTGTCATACAATATGGCGAAAATGAAGCGTGGTCAATAGAATTTAGAAGATCTCTCAATTCAAATAATGTTAGTTTTTTTGATTTTCAAGAATCCAAGTTTATTCTTAATAAGGCAAAAAAATTTGAAAAAATCATATTTTCAACCGTTCAAGGTGAAATATATGGCGAAATAAAATTTGTATATGATCACCTTGGAATGCTAAAAGGTGAACAATGGATTCAATATCCAGAAAAATCGACTGTAAGAAAGTTTTTATATTTCGATGATATTCTCTCGGATAGAAAAGAAATAAAAGAATATGGTGTTGACGGACAATTAATCAGCAATATTGTACTTGCTAAGCCAATTGCAGAAAAATTATATAAGTTCCCACCTCCTCGATTTGGAAATAGACTAGATGAAATTTCAATTATCTTAGAAGATATTTATCAAAAGGATCATAAAATACCATTTGACGTTTTCATTCCTAAAACAGATCACGATTTAATGGTCTTAACAAATAATGATAGTTTACTGATTCAATTACAAGATATTACAAAGTTGGAAGTCAAATTCAAGATTATAGGACAAGAGGGGAATCTAACAATGCCAATAAATAAAGTAAAAAATATAATGTCAAAATATGGAGAAAGAATTTATCCATGAAGGGCGCTTGTTTCACTTTGACAGCAATACTAAATTAATGCATATAAATTAAAATATTCATAATGAAGCGAATTAGATATTATTTCCTTTTTTTATCATTTGTGTTAAATGCTCAATCATATCCACCTCCTAGTAGCCTTATTACTTTACCTACTGCAGGCACACTACAAAGAGGAAGTTTTGCACTTGAAATGAGAATACAAAAATTTGGCGGTCTGACAAGTTCGATAAGCGTAGGGCTTACTGATAGATTTCAATTGGGGATATCATACGGTTCAGCAAATTTGATTGGAGATGATAGTTTAATTTGGTATCCGAAGCCCGAAACAAATTTAAAATACTTATTAATTGATGAGTCCGAAACTTCTCCTGGCATATCCTTAGGCATTGATACGCAAGGTCTTGGTAAATTCAACTCAGGTGATTCTTTGATGAGATATGACACTAAAGCACTAGGGCTTTTTGCTGTGGCAAGCAAAAACTGGGTAACTCCATTAGGAAATTTAGGTTGGCACTTTGGATCTAATTATAATTTTGTAGAAACTAATGACAATGATAAAGATGTTAATTTTTTTATGGGTTTTGATATAGAGTTCAACCCAGAATTATCAATAATGTTAGAATATAATGCCGCTTTGAATGAAAATAATATGACATCAAAAAATATAGCTATATCTAGAGGGGGTTATTTAAATGCTGGCATAAGATGGACATTTGTTGAAAGGCTTCACATTGAAATAGATTTCAATAATTTGATGTTTGATAAAAAGAAAGTAGACTATTTTAACCGCGAAATAAAGATTACTTACATTGAATATTTTTAAATATCTTCACTTAGTAACGTTTTTTTTACTTTTTGCAAACGGCACATCTCAATATCTAGACATTGCCAATAAGCACTATCAAAATAGATCCTTTAATTCTAATGAAAATTTTGCAGATACAACTGAAATTGCCCTAGCTATTGAAAATTACTTGAAATCAGTAAATGCTGACGACCTTGAAGCAAATCTAGGATTATTGAAAAGTTATTACTTTAAAGGGAAATATTGTCAATTATCGGAGGCAAAAAGTCTTGAGCTATTTAAAAAAGGCAAAGATTTAGGTCAAAAAAAAATAAATGAGTATCCCAACAGAGCAGATATAAGATATTGGTATTTAGTGAATCTTGGTAGTTGGGCTGAAATTTCAGGAATTGTAGCAGCGGCAAGAGAGGGTTTAGCTGATCAGATGAAAATGCATGCCGAGAAAATTATTAAAATTGATCCGTTGTATGCCGATGGAGGTGGCTACTTAATGTTGGGAGTTGTTCATTTTAAAACTCCATATATTCCTTTTTTCTTATCGTGGCCAAGTAATGATGAAGCTATAAAGTGGCTTAGGCTTTCATTAGATACTGGAAGTGCTACATTTTCTCAAAAAATATATTATGCTCAATCTATGTTAAAGGATGGCAAAGAAGAAGGTATTGATCTTCTTAATAAAATAATTCAAGAAAGCTCCTCAAGCAATCTATCTGTAGAGGATTGGGATCAAGTTAAAAAAGCAAAGAATATTTTAAATGATTTATAAGACCTATGAAGACATTGACAGAAAAGAAGCTTAAATCTGAGAAAATATTTAACGGAAAATTAATTGAACTGTATAGAGACCAAGTTCAGCTTCCAAACGGTAAAACAAGTACTCGAGAGTGGATAGATCACCCTGGCGCTTCTTGCATTGTACCAATCTTAGATGATGGTAAAATATGTTTGGTTAGGCAATATAGGTACGGCCCTAGAAAAGAGTTTTATGAAATTCCTGCAGGAAAACTAGATAAAAAAGAATCTCCAGTGGATTGTGCTAGGAGAGAACTATTAGAAGAAACTGGTCTTTTAGCTGGTGAAATGATTTTTTTAACAAATATATATCCTGCTATAGGTTTTTGTAACGAAAAAATGTGGATTTACTATGCAAAAAACCTACAACAATCAGAAAAAAAATTAGATATAGATGAATTTCTTGAAGTTATTCATCTAGAATTTGAAACTGCTTTAGATTGGGTTTGGAAAGGCAAAATTGTGGATGTGAAAACTATCATAGGAATTCTTTGGGCTAATAAAATTATTTATTCAGATAATCAAAAATGAAAAGTGAATTATCCAAATTCATAAAAGAAGAAGCTTTTAAAATTGGTTTTAATAAAATTGGCATTGCAAAACCTGAAGTTATAAAAGAAGATGCTAAAAATTTAGATCTTTGGTTAGACAATGGCAATCATGCAGAAATGGAATGGATAAAAAATAGACGCGACGAAAGAATTGATATAAAAAAATATTACCCTGAAGCAAAATCTATCATTTCACTAGGAATCAATTACTTCGCTGGGAAAAATCAAGACCAAATTAAATCCGGTTTTAAATTTAGCAATTATGCTTGGGGTGATGATTATCATTTAGTAATTAAAAAAAAATTGAGATTGTTATTGCATCAAATTAAAAACTATAATACAATTATTGATGGAATAGCGTGTGTAGATACATCTCCAGTAATGGAAAAATATTGGGCTCAGCGTTCAGGCATAGGTTGGCAAGGTAAACATACTAATCTCATTACAAGAGATTACGGTAGCTGGATATTTTTAGGGGAATTAATATTAAATATTGAACTGGAGTATGATGCATCATTTGATGATGATCTTTGCGGTACATGTACCGCTTGTATAGATTCATGCCCAACATCAGCTCTTACCGATTATCAGTTAGACTCGAGAAAGTGTATTTCTTATTGGAGCATAGAACACAGAGGAGACTTTAAGGAAAAGCATAACATTGATCTACATGACTGGATCTATGGGTGTGACATCTGTCAAGAAGTATGTCCATGGAACATAACTTTTGCACAAATCACTGATAAAAAAAGTTTTCACCCCAGAAGTGAAATTTTTGATTGGACTGAAAAAGAATGGAAGCAAATGGATCAAAAGAAATTTTCGTCACTGTTTAAGAATTCGTCCGTAAAGCGTGCTAAATTTTCAGGATTATCAAGAAATATAAATAAAAACTTGATAAATAAAGGAGAAGCAAAATGAAAAAAATTGGTCTTTTGTTTTCAGGGAGTGGATCAAATGATGGCTCAGAAATACAGGAAGCTGTTCTAACCATGTTAGAGCTTGACAGAAGAGAATGCGAAGTGGTTGCAATGGCACCAAATATTGATCAGATGCATGTAGTAAATCACTACACCGATCAAGAAATGGATGAATATCGAAATGTGTTAGTTGAGTCTTCAAGAATTGCCAGAGGCAATATAAAGGATATGGCAGAAGTTGAAGCATCTGATATTGATGGATTGATTATTCCTGGAGGTTTAGGTGTTTCCAAGAATCTTTGTGATTATGCAATGGCTGGGCCTGAATGTTCTGTAAACCCAGATGTTTACAGATTAATATCAGAGGTCCTACTGTTAAAAAAACCTATAGGTGCAATATGCATAGCTCCGATATTGATTGCAAAAATATTATCCGAGCAGAATAATTCTGCTAACTTAACAATAGGTTCAGATAATAAAACATCTAAAGACATTAAATTAATGGGAAGCAATCATTTTGATTGTAAAGTCGATGAAGTGATCGTAGATGAAGAAAATAGAATAGTTACCTCACCAGCATACATGGAGGCAAAGTCTATTAATGAAGTTGCATTGGGCATAGAAAAGCTAGTTAACCAAGTTTTATCGTTAATTGTTGAATGATAAAAATTGCCAACATTAGTGAAATCCCTATTGGTGGTAGCAAGGTTGTCATGCACGATGAAATGCCTGTAGCCTTATTTAATATTAATGGGAAAATAATAGCATGGGATAATAGATGCCCACATAGAGGTGCTTCTTTAGCGGATGGAAATATTAATAATGATACTGTTCAGTGCAAATACCATCTTTGGGAATTTGATTTTAAAAGGGCTTGCTCAACTGCTAATGAGAATATAAAAGTAAAAAAATTTAAAATTAGTGTGATAAAAAACGATATATTTATATGCTAGAGACCTGTCTCTTCAACGGTCTTCTTTACAGCCTCTAAAGTATTACTAAGCTCTGATTTCTCACTAGCATTTAATTCAAATTCTAATATTCTCTCTACGCCATTAGAACCAATTAGGCTGGGGACTCCAATAAAATATCCATTTATTCCAAATTGCCCTTCACATAAAGATGCGCATGGAATGACTCTTTTTTTATCTCTGATGTAGGACTCTGCCATCTCAATTGCAGATTGAGCCGGTGCATAAAATGCAGATCCGTTTCCGAAGAGTTTTACAATTTCTCCACCAGCAAAACGAGTTCTGTTTACAATTTCTTCCAACCTCTCAGAGTCAATTAGATCTTCAATTGGGACTCCACCCACTGTTGCTAGTCTAGTTATGGGAACCATTGTGTCTCCATGACCTCCAAGAACCATGCATGAAATATCTTGAACGGAACAATTAAGTTCTTTAGCTATGAAAGATCTAAATCTTCCACTATCTAAAGCCCCTGCCATACCAACAACTTTATTTTTGCTAAAGCCCGATACTTTATGAAATGCATAAACCATGGCATCAAGAGGATTTGATACAACTATTACAAATGAATCAGGAGATTGTTTTTTTACATTATTTGCTACATCTTTCATGATGCCTAGATTAATATCAAGAAGATCTTCTCGGTTCATTCCAGGTTTTCTTGGAATACCTGCAGTAATAATGAATACATCTGAATTTTTTAAGTCGTCCCAATTGGAAGTTCCTGAAATTGAAACATCATAACCATCATGTGGTGCTAGCTGAGATATGTCCAGAGCCTTGCCTTTAACCATTCCTTCTGACTGAGGAATGTCAAAAATTATTACATCACCTAGTTCCTTTTGAGCGGCTAATAGAGCTAAATTTCCTCCTATTTGACCGCCTCCTATTAATGCTATTTTAGGTTTATTCATATTTTTATGATTAGTTAGGAATTACGCTTACTATTTTTCTTTTTTTGCCTCTGTTAGCAAATTTGACTGTACCGTCGTTGGTTGCAAATAAACTATCATCATTAGCCCTTTTAACATTTACACCAGGGTGTACTTTAGTTCCACGTTGCTTTAGTATAATTCCTCCAGATAGAATGCTTTGACCATCGGATACTTTAACGCCTAAACGTTTTGCATTTGAATCTCTACCATTTTTAGAACTACCCATTCCTTTTTTATGAGCCATTATTTTTTCTCCTCTTTTTTTGAAGATGTAGCACTGGTTTTAGTTGTTTTTGTAGATGTTTTTTTTGCTGTGCTAGTTTTTGAAATAGAGTCAATTTGAATCAGTGAGAAACCTTGTCTATGACCGTTTTTTCGCTTGTAACCTTTTCTCCTTTTCTTTTTAAAAACTATTATTTTCTTGTCTCTTCCATTTTCAAGAACCGTAGCAGAAACTTTAAAGTTCTTAATAAATGGGTTTCCTATCTGAACTTTACCATTGTCATTAGTTAATAAAACCTGATCATACGATAGTTTTTTCCCAACTTTAGTGCTTTGACTAGGAACTTTTAAGGATTTTCCTTTTTCAGCTCTGAATTGTTTACCAGAAATGTTTACGATAGCATACATATTATTCTCCAAAATAGCCTTGAAATATACTTAAATCCTTAGTTACGTTCAATATCTTGTTGTTTTATTTCTTGTTCCGTGTTTTTTGAATCAAAAAATTTAAATTCATCTCGACCGATAGTATTATTTGCAATTGTTTTAATATAGGTAAAGTTTTGCCACATTAGACCCCTTAGAGCCTTTTTGTTATTATTTAAAAAGTCTGCAATATCAGGATGGACTTGCAATTGTAGTCTAAATTTTCGGTTTTTTAATTTATATCGTCGAAGCCAAAAATCTATTCTAGTAACTAGAGTCTCTTTTGACATAATTCTGCCAGATCCTTTGCAAGTTGGACATTCTTCACTCATTGAGTCTAAAAGACTCAAACGTATTCTTTGCCTTGTCATTTCAAGGAGTCCAAAATCAGAAATCGGTGAAATGGCTACTTTAGCTCGATCTTTTTTCAGTTCTTTTCTCAACTCATAATAGATTTTTTTTCTGTTCGACTCTTCCCTCATATCGATAAAATCAATAACTACTAAGCCAGATAAATCCCTAAGTCTGAGTTGTCTAGCAATTTCCCTGCATGCTTCAAGATTTATTTTTACTGAATTTTGTTCGTGATTTTTCTTACCAACAAATTTTCCACTATTTACATCTACAACAACCATAGCTTCGGTTTTTTCAATGATTAAGTGACCACCGCTTTTTAACCAAACCTTTGGTCGCAATAATTTATCAAGTTCGTTCTCAATGCCCATGCACTCAAAAAGCGGTTCGCGCTTTCTATAATCCTCTAGCCTATTAGCCATATTTGGAGAAACATCATTTAGATATGAATTGAGTTTTTTAAATAGTTTTTTTGAATCGATGCAAATTTTTGTTATGTCAGGCGTGAATAAATCTCTTATAACGCTAGAAGCAGTTTCTAAATCCTCATAAGCAAGAGATGGAGCTTTTTTATTAGAATTTTTAGAATTAACATTTTTCCAATTAGCAATTAAACTAGAGTAATCTTTTTTTATGACATCATCGCTTTTTCCTTCTGCAACGGTACGAACAATAACGCCCATTCCCTTTTCCTTCATTGCAGAAACTATTTTTTTTAACCTTCTTCGTTCATATTTATCCCAAATTTTCTTTGATATACCAACATAATTTGAATTTGGAACTAGCACAAGCAATCTACCGGGTAAAGCAATTTCTGTTGTTACTCGCGGACCTTTTCCAGCAAAAGCCTCTTTAATAACTTGAACATAAATATTTTGACCAGTCTTTAAATTGACACTTACATTACTATCATTTCTTTTGTATTTTGGTCGTTTATTATTTTTTCTCTTTTTATCCTTTTCATCTCCATCATCATCATAATCTGAAAGTAACGCAGGGTTCTCAATTTCTGAAAATGGTAAAAATGCATTTATATCATATCCAATATCAACGAAAGCTGCTTGCATGCCAGGTAAAACATTCTCTACAATACCATTGTAAATGTTTCCAACCATCCTCTGATGGTCCTGTTTTTCGATGTAGACCTCTACAAGTGTCCCATCTTCTAATATCGCTATGCGCGATTCGCCCATGCTTTCGCTAATAAAAATCTCTTTGTTCATTCTTTGCTCCAAAGATTTATTAACAAAACTATGTTATGGATAATGAGATTATTTTAAGGCAGGGTGTAGAAAATCACTACAATTGTTGAACCTAGTTAGAATCAAAAAAAGGTTCTAAGTAATAAAATTGATTTATTTTAATCTTTAAAAAAATTTTTTTTTAACAAATAAACCTTCCATTTAATAGTCTCATAATCACAATCAAAACTAATATTTAAGATTAATTATTAAAAGCTATTTAAATTTTGATTAATCGAAATATATCATTAATTTTGATGGTCGAGATTTGACCGTATTGCATCGACGTAAAACAAATGCTAAAAAGGCATAGCCTCTGCATTTGTAGAGGTTTTTTTTTGTAAAGAAGAGAGTAATATGATAGATAAAATCCTAAAAGAAAGAATAATGATAATTGATGGTGCTATGGGCACCATGATTCAATCTTACAACCTTGACGAAATAGATTTCAGGGGTTCTATTTTTAAAAATAGTAAAATAGATCTCAAAGGAAATAATGATATTCTCAGCTTAACTAGGCCTGATATAATAGAAGAGATTCATAAAAAATATTTTGAAGCAGGGGCAGATATTGTTGAAACAAACACCTTTAACGCAAATTCCATATCCCAAGCTGATTATAATCTAGAAAAATCAGTTTATGATATAAATTTTGAATCTGCTAGAATAGCCAACAAAGCAGCCAGAAGCTTTAAAGATAAAAAAAGATTTTCTGCTGGTTCAATTGGGCCTACCAATCAAACCTTATCTCTAAGCCCAGATGTTAATAAACCAGATCATAGAAATATTTCTTTTGATCAGTTAAGCGATGCTTATCAAGAACAAATAGAAGCGTTAGTTGATGGTGGCGTGGATATAATATTAATCGAAACGGTCTTCGATACATTAAATTGTAAAGCTGCTCTATATGCAGTAGATACCGTTTTAAGAAATAAGAAGAGAGAAATTCCTGTATTTGTATCTGGCACTATTACTGATGCTAGTGGACGTACTTTGTCTGGCCAGACTGTTGAAGCATTTTGGAATTCTATTAGACATGCTAATTTAGCAGGGGTTGGTCTTAATTGTGCATTGGGCGCTGAACAGATACGCCCATGGTTAAGTGATTTAGCAAAAATAGCAGATACGAATGTTTTTGTGTATCCAAATGCTGGTTTGCCAAATGAAATGGGAGAATATGACCAAACCCCCGAAGAGATGTCTTCAATTATCAATGAATTTGCTAAGGACGGACTAGTAAATCTTGTTGGCGGTTGTTGCGGAACTACTCCAAACCACATAAGTGCAATGCAAAATACGATAAACAAACAATCTCCTAGAATAATTCCAAAAACAAAATCGTTAACAAGATTGAGCGGTTTAGAATCTTTTACAATTTTACCTGAAAATAATTTTGTCAATATTGGTGAAAGAACAAATGTTACAGGATCTGCTAGATTTAAAAAATTAATAAAAAACGATGATTATGAAACAGCTCTAGCTGTTGCCAAACAGCAAATTGATAATGGTGCACAGATAATTGATATAAATATGGATGAAGGATTATTGGATTCTGAACAGGCAATGGAAAAGTTTCTAAAACTCATTGCTTCAGAACCAGATATATCTAAGGTCCCCATTATGATTGATTCATCTAAGTGGAGTGTGCTAGAAATCGGTCTAAAGAACATTCAAGGAAAAGGTATTGTTAACTCAATTTCTTTAAAAGAAGGTGAAAAAGAATTTATCAAACAGGCAAAGATCATTCGAAAATATGGAGCTGCTGTAGTGATTATGGCATTTGATGAAAGAGGTCAAGCCGATACATATGAAAGAAAAATAGAGATTTGCTCTCGAGCTTATAATATTTTAGTTGAAAGAGTTAAATTTCCTCCTGAGGACATAATTTTTGATCCGAACATTTTTGCTGTTGCAACTGGTATTCAGGAACACAACACATACGCGAAGGATTACATTGAAGCTGTAAAAAAAATTAAAGAAAAAATGCCAGATGTGCACATTAGTGGAGGCGTATCTAATTTATCTTTTTCCTTTAGAGGCAATAATGCTATCAGAGAGGCAATGCATTCATCATTTTTGTATCACGCAATAAAATCTGGAATGGATATGGGGATTGTAAATGCAGGCCAGTTAACTGTTTATGATCAAATAGACAAAGATTTAAAAGAAAAAATTGAAGATGTTCTATTTGATAGAGGTGAAAATGCAACAGAAAACCTGTTAGAGTTTGCCCAAGGCTTTTCTGGTAAAAGTAAAAGCACAAAGAAAGACCTAAAGTGGAGGAGTGAGAGTGTTGAGGAAAGGTTAAAGAAAGCCTTAGTCGATGGAAATATTGAATTCATTGATGAAGATACGGAAGAAGCTAGACAAAATTATGATAGACCCATCAATGTGATTGAAGGACCTTTAATGGATGGAATGAATGTGGTGGGGGATTTATTTGCGAG
>CENX01028362.1_pt1 | contig 11907 bp, 10 predicted proteins | sample 361321 | NCBI WGS metagenome assembly CENX01 (sample SAMEA2619678, study PRJEB7988) | marine metagenome | isolation source: saline water (ENVO:00002010), including | reverse complement strand
TTGTCTATTATAACAAGGAGTTATAATACTAAAAAATAATTCCATTTATTAATTTAATTTTTATCATGAAAAATAATTTCATCTTTTTCATCAAATGATTTATGATTGGTTTGAACAATCATTTCTCCAATTAACCCAATAGAAAAAAATTGAACTCCAATAATTATTAACATAACCCCTAATACTAAAATTGCAATATGTTTAGAAAATGGTTCACCTATATAATATTTTAGATATAAAACCCATAAATTTATAAAGAAACCAATAATAGAAAATAAAAAACCAAAAAAGCCAAATAGATGTAGAGGACGTTTTAAATATTTAGTCAAAAATAAAACAGTAATCAAATCAAACAAACCCTTAAAATATCTTTCATTTCCATATTTACTATTTCCAAATTTTCTAGGGCGATGATTTACAATAAACTCATCAACTTTAAAGCCCTTTTTAAAAGCAATAACTGGAATATATCTATGTAAACCACCATAAACTTTAACAGATTTAATTACGGTCTTTTTATATGCTTTTAATCCACAATTAAAATCATGAATTTTAATACCTGTTAAAAAACTAGTTGTGAAATTAAATAATTTTGAAGGTAAGGTTTTAGACAATGGATCATTTCTTTTTTTCTTCCAACCTGAAACTAAATCATAACCATCATCTAGTTTTTTTAATAAATTAGGTATTTCTGATGGGTCATCTTGCAGATCCGCATCCATAGTAATTACATAATCAGATTCAACCCATTTAAAACCTTCATTAAGAGCTGCAGATTTTCCTTTGTTTATGGTAAATTCAATTAAATTAATTTTGACATCATTCTTTTGTGATTTCTTAAGAAATTCTGTTGAACCATCATTACTTCCATCATCAATAAATAAAATACAATAATTATTATAGTTTTTTAATGAAAAATGAATTTCATCAATAAGATATTTTAAGGATTCTATCTCATTATAAACTGGAATAATAATCGATAAGGAGGATTTATTTTTCAAGAAATTATCTATTTATTTTATTTAAAATTCGGGAATTATTTTTATCAAGATCTAAAATTTTTTTGTAATAAAATTTAGCATCTTGAACTTTATTTATTTCCATATAAACATCACCAAGATGTTCAAGAACAACGACATTGTTAGGGTCCAATGAAATTGATTTTTCAATATAATCAATTGCTTTATTATATTTTTTTAATTTATAAAAAATCCACCCAATAGTATCTAAATATGCTGAATTGTTTGGTTCTAGTTCAATTGCTTTTTGAGACATATTTAAAGCTTCTTTTAATTTTAATCCTCTTTCGGCAAGTGTATAACTATAATTATTTAATGCTTGAGCGTCCTTTTTATCTGAATTAATTAATTCTTTATATAAATTTTCTGAGATTGGCCATTGACCAATTGAGTTATGTGCATTAGCTAATAAATGTTTTGTAGAACGAGAATTTGGATCAAGTCTTAAGGCTGTATTTAAACTTTCAATAGCTAATTCAAATTTCTTTTGATTATTATAAGTTGAACCAAGCATGTAATTTATACTAAAATTGGTAGGAAACTTATTTTTTGCTTTGATGAGAATTGAAATAGCATCAATAGAATTTTTTAAATTAATATAAGATAAAGCTAAATTTGTATAACCTGAAATTTCAGTTGGAAATAATTCAATTTGTTTTAAAGAAAAAAATTCAGCAGAATTAAAATCTTGCTCAAAAATTGCTAATCTAGTTTTATAATATAAAATCCCTGGAGATATTTCTCCATTATTATATAACGAAGAAAAAATAGAATCAGATTTAAAGAATTGATTTTGTTCAAAATATAAAATACCTAATCTCTCTGTTATGATTGGATCATCATTTGTTAATCTTGATAAATTATTTAAACCATTAATTGCTTTATCAAAAAATTTAAGTGATGATGCTAACTCTGAATAATTTTTCCAAAATTGTAAATTCTCAGGTTGAATTAATACCAACTTTTCATATGCATTAAAAGAAAATTGTATTTCACCATTTATTTTAGATAATTCTGCAGCTCTAGACAAAGCTTGGATTTGTGTAGAATCTTTAAGATAAATATTCCAGTATTTTTCTTGTGCATTCTTAATATTACCTTTTCTATATGATATTTCAGCTAAAATGAATGAAAAATGTATATCATTTGGGTAAGTTGACTCAAGAATTAAATATTCCTTTTCACCTAAGTCAATATCTCCTCTCATTAAATATTGTTGTGCTAATAATTCTCTTATTTCCTTTTTTGATTCATTTAATAACAAAGCTTTCTTTAAAGTTTCTTCTGATCTTTCAAATTTATTTAATCTTAAAAAAACTTCAGCAAGAGATAAATAAATTGAAGCAGATGATGAATCATATCGCAAAGCATCTTGAAATTCAATTACTGCCATTGAATAATCACCTTGAGAAAAATACATTTCTCCATCTAGAAAATGATTTAATGCTTTAGAATTAATTTGTTGTTCATCATCTAAAATTAAATTTTTAAAATTCTTCTCTTTTTGAATATCAGAATCTTTGATATTAAGCGAAGGATTACTACAGCTAATTATTAAAATTAAAAGAAAAAAAAAATTTTTTTTATAATTATAGTTAAAAAAATATTTAATCAATACTAACATTATTTCCACCATTTTTTTTTACTTTATACATTGCTTTATCAGCAAAAGAAATTAATTCAGAAATAGTTTTTCCATTTGTTGGAAATTCAGCAAGTCCTGCACTAATTGTCATTTTTTCTTTAATGTTATCTTTTTTAAAATTATAAATTGATAAATTTTGAATTATTCTTTTTATTGAGTCAAATGATTTTTGTTTAGAAGTATTTAGTAAAACAACTGCAAATTCTTCTCCTCCATACCTAGCCACCAAATCAATTGTTCTAAAACCATTCTTTAAAATTTTTGCGGATTGTTTAAGGACATAATCACCAAATAAATGACCATAACTATCATTAATTCTTTTAAATTTATCTAAATCAAGTATTATTAATACTATTGTTTCATTGTATCTTTCTGCTCTCCTTACCTCTTGCTTAAATCTTTCAACAAAAGATTTGTGATTTAATAAATCAGTTAAACCATCATGCATAGAAGTATGTCTTAAAGTATCATATTTTTGCCACCAATTAATTATATTTCCAAGTCTATCAGAAAATAATTTTAATTTTTTATTTTCAATATTTTTAAATCGCAATGAGGTAAAACTTTCAAGTATGAGACATCCACAAACTTTATCATCTGTTTTTAGAGGGACTCCTAGAAATGATAAGAATTGATGATTAAGATTATCAGATTTTACATATCTATCTATAAAATTATTTGTTTTATCCAATGTTTTCTCAAAATTAATAATTTTAGAATTTTCTTCATCCATCAAATTCCAAACAGGTGTATTACTTCTATTAAACTTTTCACCTTTTGAGAAATCGTCGTTATATCCATTTACAATTACAGCCTCAGCTTCATCTGTGTCATTTGAATTAATTAATAATAGCGTTATTTTATCAAAACTAAAATTATCATTAAGAAATATAGAAATTATTTCAAAAAAATTTTCTTTTGATCTTGATATATCTAATTTTGAAGACAATGAATCTAATTTGATATTAAAATCAATTAATGATGAATTATTTAACTTAAATAATGTGTTATATATTTTATTAAACATCAAATGTAAATTAACTTAAATCAAGCTAAAATGAAAGTTCAAGAATTTTGTTTATGGAGTAAAATCTACAGTTTTTCCTCTTGGTTTTAAAAAATTATTTCTATTATGTTTTTGAGTTGAGTCTACGATTGAATCAATATTAGATTCATTTGAAAATGTATTAGGTTTATTAATATTCAAAAAATTATCTTCACTAATTGATTTCAAATCACTTGTATCTTTGCTGCTATTATTAAACAAGTTAAAAATTATTATAAAGATACAAATAGTTGAAACAAAAGAACCTAATAAATACTTGGGATTATAACCATAAAAATTCTTTTTATAAAAAATATTTTCATTAGGATTTTTTGATTTTTTTAAATTGAGAAATAATTTACTATTAAAATCAGAAGATACACTTAATTGTTTTAATTTTTTTGATGATTTAATTAAACTTTTAACTCCATTATGAATTTCAGAACAACATGTACATGCTTTTAGTTTTTGTTCATAGGATTTTAATTCTTTAAAAGATAACTTTTTATCTAAATAATCTGAAACCCTATCTTTAAATGTGTAACAATTCATTGAAATAATTATCTCCTGTTTTTATAAAGGTCTTTTAACTTACTTTGAAGTTGTATTCTAGCCCTGTTAATTCTTGATTTAATCGTTCCTAATGGAACTTCAGTTATTTTACTAATTTCCTCATAAGAAAGTTCCTGAATATCTCGCAAAATAAAAGCAGTTCTAAATGTTACGTCTAAAGATTGGATGGCTTTATTTATTTCACTTTCATTATATTCAGTATTTATTTCTAAATCTGTATCATCTTCATATCTAATATCAAAGTCTTTATCTTCAATACCCATCTCACTTAATTGAGTTGTTTTTCTTCTTTTTCTTTTTCTTAATTCAGTTTTTGCCAAGTTTGCTGCGATAGTATAAATCCAAGTAGAAAACTCACTAATAGGCTTATAATAATCTTTTTTATAATACAGCTTAATAAAAGTTTCTTGAGTAATATCCTCAGCATCATCCTTAGAACCAAAATATCTAAAAATAAAGTTTACCAATTTATTTTTATATCGATTCACTAATTCATTATATGCTAACTCATCACCATTTTGAAACTTTAACATTAACTCTTTATCAGAAAACTTTATTTTACTTGTCATTATTAATTTGAATTTTAAATAATAATTTTATAATCAAATACTTTTTATTTATTGATGAAGTTTTCATTATTTCATCACAATTTAATAATACTTTTATCAGTGATTCTATTTCATTTTTATTATAATTTTTTAAGTATTTAGGAATATTGTTTTGAATAATTTTATTTAACCATGCAATTTTTGAATTATCGTAAATATTGGAATATGAAAAATAAATTTCAATGAAAAAAACAATTAACTGATTTAAGATAAATATAGGCTCAACTCCTTGATCAATAAGAGAATTACATATAATTATACTTTTATCAAGGTTTTTATTACCCACTGAATCTAATAAATGCCACGGAAAATAATTTTTTTTCCACCCTGACAGTTGAATAATAGATTCTTTAGAAATTTCATTATTGGAATTATTATTTATTTTTATTTTCTCAATTTGGAGTGATAAATGAGATAAAGAATCACCATACAAATCAATTAATAAGTTTTTAGCCTCAAAACTAGCAGTTAGTTTATTTTTATTTAAAATGAAATCTAACCAACTATTAATTTTATTAGGGAAAGGAGTAGATGTATTGATTGAAGTAAAGAATTTTGAAATAGATTTAAAAGATATAGATTTATTTTGCATTCGATCAAATAAAAATATTAATGTATGATTTAAATTTGGATTTTTACAATAATTAATCAAATCATCTTTTTCTTTTCCTATAATTCTTGATGGATTATTTAAAATATATAATTTATGAGTATTAAAAAGGGAATCCATTTTTAAATCTAGAACTAAAGAAGATAGATTGTAGGATTCAGATGAAAAAAAACATTTTTCTATTTCAACCTTATTTTTAAAAAAATTAACCAATTCATCAATGAAAAGTGTTTGTAAATAATAATCACTTCCATTTAAAATATATAATGGTTTTTTTTCACCATTTCTAATTTGAATAACTGCATTTCTAATTGTTAAATCTAACATAAGTTTAAATATTATTAATTATTATTGAAATTAACCCTATTAAAATGCAATAATATCCAAAATAATAAAAAAACTTTGTATTTAATAAATTATATAAAATTTTTAATGATAATAATCCAAAAACAAAAGAAGAAATAAAAGAAATGATCAAAAAAATTTTTTCAAAATAATTTAAATCAAGGCTTTGAATATCATTCATTGAAATCAACATTGATCCTAAAATAATTGGAATAGACATTAAAAATGAAAAATTTGCTGCTTCTTTAGGTTTAATTCCAAAAATTATAGCTGAGGAAATTGTCATACCCGATCTTGAAACACCAGGCATCAATGCTAAAATTTGAAAAAAACCAATAATAATAGATGTAAAATAATTCAAATTAATTGTTTTTTTTCTTTTAAACCACTTTGAAAGTAATAATATTAATCCTGTAAGCATTAAAAAAAATCCAACTAAATTAGGATTATCAAATATTTTTTCAATATCTGATTTAAAAATTAATCCAATTATTCCAACAGGAATAATTCCTGTTATTAAAAAAGTTAAATATTTAATATCCTTTTTAATAAAAATATTTAATGATAATTGATAAATTTTTTTATTAAAAAAAAACATTAAACTAAGTAGAGTTCCACAATGTAGTATTATTTCAAAAACTACACCTTTAAAATTAATTCCTAATAAATTTGAAATTAAAATTAAATGTCCTGAACTACTTATTGGTAAAAATTCAGTCAAACCTTGAACAAATCCTAATAATATTGCATCAAAATAATTCATTTCAATCAATACCTAAAAAGCAAATATTTCTACCAGAAGATTCACCATCTCTTCGAAATGAATGAAATTGTTTTAAAGAACAAAATGTACAGGATTTATCAAGAAAAATTTGATTATTTTTAATACCAAATGAATATAACTGTTCAATATTAATTGAATTCAAATTAAGCATATATTTATTATTAACTTTTTTTGAATATTTAATATTAAACTTTGATGAAACGTCATAATCAACTTCATAACAACATTGTTTAATAGAAGGGCCAATAAAAAATAAAAAATCTTTTTTATTAACTTTAAATTTTTTTTCAATACGAATCATAGTTTTTAATAAAATTTCATTAAATGAACCTCTCCATCCTGAGTGTACTAAACTAATTATATTTTCTTTTTGATTTACAATAAAAATTGGTAAACAATCTGCTACTTGAATACCTAAAATATTATTTTTATTATTTGATACAATGGAATCACATTCACCTGCAAATCCATCATTTTCAATTATTTTAATAATATCAGAATGAATTTGCTTTGAATAAACTAGTTTTTTTTTAAAATCTAAAATACTATGATATTTTTTAATAAGATTTTTTTTATTTTTTTTTTGTTTGTTATCATAAACAATAATTGCAGAAGCATTTTCTGGAAAATAATCCCCAAAATTTTCAATTAAAATATTATTTTCTTTTTTATTAATAATTAAGGTGAGGTTAAATGCAATGAATCTGCAATAAAATAACCTACTTTATAAAATTGATTATTTTTAAAATTAATAAAATTAATTGTAGCATTACTTCTTGAATTTTCTGAAAAGGCAAATGTTTTTGATATTCCTTTTATTGGTAATGTGTTACTAATACTTTGTAATAGGGATGCTCTGTCAATAGAAAATTCTAAATGTTTTGATAAAAAAATGGTTAAATCATAACCTTCAAAAATTAATTCGATTTCGTTCCTATTTTGATAATTATTCACTGACTCAATTAAAGAATTTGGAAATGAGTAACTATTTTCATCAATATAGTGATCAGTAAGAATAGTCATATCATTAAGATTTGAACCAATCATTTCTTGATTAAATTCCTCTGGACTAAACCAATTATTGTTTCCAATAATTTTAGAATCTATACCATATGAAGAAAATTGAGAAGTAATGTAACTAATATCCCCTTTGTGAATTGGTAAAAACATAATATCAATATCTGAGATTATAATTTTAGATGAATCTATATCCTCAGTTGAAATATCTTCATTAATAGAAAAATCTTGTAAATACAAATCAAATGTACTATCAGAAGAATCAAATAAAATATTTTCGTCAATAGAATTAAAGTTTTTTGAATATAATTGCAAAGCTTCTTTTCTTAAATTAGATAATTGAACTGAGATATCTATAGGTATACCAGAATACCATTCAATCGAAATAATATCCATTCCAAGAATATCAGCTTCTATTAAAAAACCATCAGTAAGTTGTATACCTAATTTATCATTAGGAGATAAAATACCAACTGTTTTAGCATTAAGTTGATTAAATGCATAGTTTGCAGCATATCTTCCTTGAAGTATATAATCAGTTTTCATTTGAAAAATATTATCACCTATTTGTGAAATCCCATAGTCATAAGTAGAAGGTAATAAAACTGGTATTGAAAGATTTTTTGCTGAAACTGCAAAAATAATATCATCATAATTATTTAATGGACCTATAACTGCCATTAAATTTGAATTTTTAGATAAAATATCTATTGACTCAATCAAATTAACAACATCATCATCAATATCCATAATTTCCAAATCAATTGACAGGTTTTTTGTTTGATTAATTTCTTTAATTGCTGCTCTAATACCACTTAAAAAAGCAAGGTTTTCAATATTTGATGATGATATTATTATACCTATAGTTTTATTTGATATATTATTTTCTTTGTAAGTTTGTTTTTTTAAATCTTCAAAATAAGAAATTAGTTCAATTGGCAATATCGATGAATTAATTTTTAATAAAATCACAGCTGCTTCATCAATTTCATTTTTATATAACAATGTTTTCGCCATAGCTAAAGATAATATTGATCTTCCGACCAGATCAATTTCTGAAGATAACAACCTATCAATTTCTTCATAAGTAATGTATCCGGATGAAATCTTCATTATAATTTGATCAATTTTATTTGTCATATTTAAATTTTTTTCAAAAAGTTTTCTTGATTTTAAATATGATTCAATTGCAGAAGTATAATAACCTTGTTCTAAAAACAAATCTCCAAGTGAAAAATATATATATGGTAAATATCTACTTTCCTCATATTTTTGAATAAATTCTCTAGCGACATTTTTTGCTTCTTCATATCTTTTTACTTTTATATATGATTTCATAAACATAAATGTACTAGCTGTAAGTTGAGGGGATTTTTCAGGAGGAAAGTTTTTTAATTTTCTAAAAATGTCTAAAGCACTGTAATATCTTCCTCGATTATAAAAATCAATCCCTTTATCAAAAAGATCATATGTTTTTTTTGAGTCAAAAGTTTGAATTGCAGAAACAATCGAAAACAATTGAAATAGAATAGAAAATATTAATAATTTAATGAACATATTGAATACACATCTGATAAACAGTAATTAAATGTTTTTAATAACAATTAAAGTTACATAATCAAAAGATAAAGTTCACCAACTAGGTAAAACAAAAAAACCTTTGATATTTTCAATCAAAGGTTTTTTTGTTTTAATTAAATATAGAGTTATAAATTAAAACCAAGAGAAATCATTGATACATTTCCCAACCTATTCATTGAAACTAAAGCAAAATTAATATTAAAATTATTATAATTTATACCAGCACCAAAAGTTAAACCATCTTCATCATAATTAATTTTATATCCACTACGAAGAAAAATAATTCCACCGAGGTCATATTCAGCACCAATATGTAATTTCTCAGAATTATCATTTGGGTGAGATGCTTCAATCGCTACAGTAAGATTTTCATCTTGAAGAAAATCCATTGCAACACCAACTCTAAAATCCCATGGCATTTTCACATCTATAGGTTCAACTTGAAAATCCTCATCCCAATTTGCTAGATTTGTATCATCTCCAAGATTACTAAAAACCATACCAAGCCTTAATGATCGAAAACCTGTATAATAAGTAGTTCCAACATCAAAAGAAATATTGTTCATGCTTACATCATCAATTGTTTCAGAAATATATCTAGCATTTACTCCAATTGATAATCTATCAGTAAAATTTCGTGCAAATGTAATACCTGCAGCTAAATTTCCTCCAGTAAAGTTTCTTCCTGTGATTGTTGACTCAGTTCTGGAACCATCAGAAACTAAACTATTCATAGTTTCAGGAATGTCTCCCATGTCTAGTGAAGCAATACTAAAACCAATATTTCCAAAAGAAGATTTATTAACAACTGAGAAAGCATTATAGGTTATATCTGCAACATAATTTATTGTTCCAAAATAAAAATCAAGTTTTTCAATATTACTAACGGAAGAAGGATTAGCAAAAATTCCTGAAGCATTTGCTGATCCTAAAGCACCCCTAGTATTTCCCATTGCAGCACTTTTTATATCTGGATTAATTTTTAAAAAGGTAAATCCTGACAACCCATTTCTCTGAACTTTTGTTGGTTCAATTCCAGCTTGTTGAGCTGTTATATAATTAAACGACAAAAATATTGTCACTAAACTAAGTTGAATTATTTTAATTTTATTCATTTTTTGTCTCTTTTCTAATTATTTAATAATTGCAAATTTTCCTGTGAATTCTTTACCATCAACATCTGATGTTATATGATAAAGATAAAATCCAGGTTGAATGTATAATAACCAATCGTTTGTTTGATAATCTTGTGTTTGTATGCTACCCCAACTTACACTTCCACTACCATCATCATGTTCAATTGTTTTGACCAGATCACCTGCTAGAGAATAAATTCTAATTGTACCTCTAGAAGGAAGATTAATAAAATTTAATCTTAATTCTTCACCAGAACCTAACAAACCACTTTGCACTCTAAATGGATTAGGTACAACATGAGGTCTATCATTTGGAAAATTATTATTTGGAGCCATCATTGGATAAACTGGAAAACGATTTGCTCCAACTTTTCCACTTTCATTTCCATCAGTGTCATATGAAGTGACAACGTAATATGCTCCTACTCCAAGTGGCATATCAGTTTCAGTAAAAACAACAGAATCATTCCTAACTGTTTCAGACCCTTTAGGAATATCCGCAATCATTGTCCATGGTCCTGTTGCAAAATAATTTGAATTATATACCTTATAACCAGCAAAGTCATCAGTGCCAGTAGTAGGGTCAGAATAACTGCTTGATACTGGAGACCAACTTAATTCAACTCCACCACCAACTGGTGTTCTAGTTATATTATCTATTGTTGGAGATGGGTTATCCCATTTATAACCAGCATTATAAAAACTTTTTGCGTTTTGAATATTTTGTTTTAATGCAGCAGCTCCTTCTATATCCAAAAGATCAATATTTTCCTCACCACCTTCTACAATTTTTGCCCTATCCATTTCTCCAACAACCACAGCATAAACCAAAGTAACTGACTCTCCTGGGGAAATACTATGTGGACCAGAGGAAACAAAAATCTCTGGAGCTCTTTCCCATTTACTTCCACCACCTGTTCCAATAATACCAGCAGCTTCACCTGCTGCATTCAATTCATCCCAAGAACCTTTTGGTTGATCATATGTAAGGAGTTCTCTCATTCTAGTTTCCCAATCTTTCCACAATAAAACAACAGATTCATCTACTCTATCACCACCATCTTGTGGAGTAAATGTACCATTTTGAGTAGCTCTACTTACAATATTATGATATACTGGGGCATCAGCACTATCTATCATAACTAAAGATGCATACTGTGGAGCTAACAATTCAGATGTATTAGAAGCTCCCTCTTGAATATCAGATGCATCACCCTTATCACCCTTTAATACTCCTGGACCAACATTAAATTGAGATTCATCACCTGTAGTGAAATTGAAAGATCTATCATCATAAAAATAAAAAGCTCTTTCATCTTCAAACCAACCATATTTGTCATCATAATTTCCACCAGGCCCTAACTCATAACCTTTAGTTGAAATTTGCCATCCAATTCTTGGAGAAAAATACATGTCTGTAATTTCTTGTGCAGAATTTGCAGGATTAGTTAAAGTATATTCATGTATGATAAAATCATCAAGATCAGGATAACTCATTTGAATTGACCTCATATCAACTTCAAGATAAATATTACCAGCAACTG
>CENX01020562.1_pt1 | contig 11921 bp, 9 predicted proteins | sample 361321 | NCBI WGS metagenome assembly CENX01 (sample SAMEA2619678, study PRJEB7988) | marine metagenome | isolation source: saline water (ENVO:00002010), including | reverse complement strand
TTAGCAACACTTGGCATTACTGTTGCAGTTGATGCTTATGGGCCAATCGCAGATAATGCTGGTGGAATAGCAGAAATGGCGCACTTAGATCCAGAAGTTAGAAAAGCAACAGATGAATTAGATTCTTTAGGAAATACAACTGCAGCTATCGCAAAAGGATTTGCAATTGGGTCAGCTGCTGTGACGGCCTTAGCTTTATTCTCTGCATTTGTCCAGAGTGCAGGATTGGCTGAATCTGGATTAAATATTACCAAAGTAGAAGTTACTCTTGGACTATTTTTAGGTGGAATGTTTCCATTTTTATTTGCAGCAATGACGATAAACGCTGTAGGCAGAGCTGCTTTTAAAATGATAGAGGAAGTGAGAAGACAATTTAGAGAAATACCTGGCCTAAGAGAAGGTAAGGAAGGTGTTGTCCCAGAGTATGAAGAATGTGTAGATATTGCTACTACAGCAGCATTAAGAGAAATGTTACTACCCGGGGGATTGGCAATTGTTTTACCTTTAGTAATCGGCTTTTGGAATAAAGAAGCTTTAGGTGGATTTTTAGCAGGCGCTTTAGTAACAGGATTTTTACTCGCAATATTTATGGCTAACTCTGGAGGTGCTTGGGACAATGCAAAAAAATATATTGAAGCAGGAGGTGGCGCAGGCAAGGGATCGGATGAACATAAGGCTGCTGTTATAGGGGATACCATCGGTGATCCATTTAAAGATACCTCAGGACCAGCAATGAATATAGTCATTAAAGTTATGACAATAGTGAGTCTGATATTTGCTTCAGCTTTTTGATAAGATATTCAAACATATAATTTTTAACAAATGAATATTTTACTTATTACTAATGATTGGGAGCCAAAAAAAGGTGGTATCTCTACTTATCTTTCTAATCTTTCAGAAAATTCAAAAAATAATTTTTTTGTATACGGACCAAAATGGATTTCTGGTGAGAATACATTTAAGTCTACAGAAAATTTTTTGTGGAACCCAATCAAAGTATTCTCAGATGTACAAAAAATAATCAATGAAAACAAGTTTGATATTATTTTACACGGCTCGAGCAATCCCAATTTTCTATTTGTAAATAAACTGAATACATTAGACATTCCTAATTCACCTAAAAATGTCAAAATTCCTCAATTTATGATATGCCACGGTGCAGAATTTAATGTCTTAAATTATTTTCCAATAATAAGAACAATTTTGAAAAAAAATCTTAATAATTTGAATAAAATTTTTACAGTAAGTGATTTTTCACGTAAAAAATTACAAGACATGACAGAAACTCAAATTCATAATATTGGTGCGGGGATTAATATTCCAAATTTTGAAAAGAAATACGAATTAAATGAAGGAATAACTGTGGGAGTCGTAAGTCGACTTGTTTCTAGAAAAAAAATAAATTGGCTTATTGACGTAACTCATGAAATTAGAGAAGAAGGTATACCAATTCAGTTAAAAATATTTGGATTCGGAAAACAAGAAAATTATTTAAGAAAATTATCAAATGTATCAGCTGTTGATGTTTCCTTCATAAAGGAGGTAAATGAGGATGATCTTACCAACTTTTACAAATCTATTGATTTATTTGCGATGCCGTCAAAGTCCAAATATTTTGGAATCGAGTTTGAAGGTCTAGGACTAGTATATTTAGAAGCAGCAAGCTACGGAATTCCAGTAATTGTTGGTCCCTCAGGAGGTGCTATTGAAACAATTATCCCCGGTAAAACTGGATTCGTAGCAGGCGATAAGAAAATACTTAAAGAGTCAATTCTTTATTTTATAGAAAATCCTGAAAAGATAGAAGAGTTTGGATTAGAAGGCAAAAAGTTTGTTAATGATTTTTACAATTGGGATAAACTCTTAGAAAAAATTGAGTCAAATATTTAAACAATTTCTAATTATTATTGTCTCCAAAAATATTTAAAATTTCGGAACTTTCAATTACTAATGCTTTTTGCGGTGTTTCGAGTGGCTTATTTTTTTTATCAATGACTATTTTATTAATCAAATTATTTTTTGTTGCATCTTCAGTTTTCATTCGGAATCTTCCTCTATAAAAAACAATGTCTAGGAGTTTTGCAAGGTTTACTAAGCTATCTTTTGACAATTTTTTGATACTTTTTTCATTAATCAGATACGTCTCCTTGATCCTTTCAAGAAGTTGATCTTTATTTAAACTTTTGGGAATATTTTTTGATTCAGAATTAATCAAGTTTAAAATTTTTTGAGATTTTTCTGAGTTAACTATTTCTAAGATTTCATCTTTTTTCATTTGCTTAAGATCATTAATATCGAAAACCACTCTATTTCTTTGTTTTATAGCAAAACCTCCATAAGGCCCTACAGCTGTCATATAACTCCAACCATTTTCTTCACATACAAGACGCGGATTTTTAGTTGACAAATTAAACCTTTTATAAGCATCTTCGGCGCTAAGCTGATCAGGATCTTCGTCTTCAAAAATTGGCCCAATCATATTTCTAAATGTACATTTTGGTTGTCTTACTCCTTTTTCTTTGATACCGTGTTGGAAATAATATCCTCCACCTGGTCCGAGTTTTATAAATATAGGAGTTCCACATTCTTTACAGTCACAAACTCTCCGTTCCTTAAGGAGGCTTGCTTCTTGTTGTTTTTCACCTTCACTTATATATGTTTCATCAAGTTCTTCAATAGTTATATCAGGAGGCAAGCCTATATAAAAATCATCATCCCTCTGTAGATATGGATATGCGATTCTATCTTGGACTCGCCCAGTTTTTAATACATATCGAGTATCAAATGGAAGAGGGTATGAAGTAAGGGATATAGGATCTGGTTCACCATATTTATTTACATGTTTTTGAATTTTCTTATAGGAGTTTGTTAAAAAATCTATCTTTGCTTCTTCTGGAGAATCACTTTCTAAAATTTCATCTAACTTGTCTTCCATTTCTTTAGAGAATTTATAATTTATATATGGATCAAAATAAGGTTTCATAAAATTATTAATCATTGCCATTGCTATTATTCGTGGTTTTAAGCTAGATTCTGAATTTATAAACACTGATGTAATACTTTGGATTATTGATACATAGGTAGAGGGCCTACCAATACCAAGCTCTTCCAGTTTGTTAATGAGCGATGTTGAAGAATATCTATTTGGTGGATTTGTAAATTTTTTTTCATACTCAGAATTAATTATTTCAACTTTGTCACCTTTTTTTAGATTTGGTAACTCTTGTGATTGTTCACTTAAGTTTTTAGCTATATCTCTGTACCCTCCAAAAACCCATGTTGTTCCTGATATACCTAACAAAATAGATTGATATATTTCATCATTAACTTCAATATCTATTGTTTTTGTTACCCCTCTTGCTTCAGACATTTGTGATGCGATGGTTATATTAAAAATTAATTCATACAACCTATATTCATCACTGTCTTCTTTATATTTACTAAGTAATTCTTTTGGCGTTTTAAATTTTTCACCAGATGGCCTTATAGCTTCATGAGCTGCTTGTGCATTTTTACTATCGCCATAATAATTTGGAGCTGAGGGAAGGTGCTCTTTACTAAAATTGGATTCAATATATTTTCTTGAAGCTTTAATTGCAACATCGGACAACCTTATTGAATCTGTCCTCATGTACGTTATTAAACCTTCTTGATAAAGTTTCTGAGCAATACCCATGGTTTTTCCTGGTTGAAATCCGAGGTTGTTTCTTGAAGATGTTTGTAAACTTGTTGTTTTAAAAGGCTTGGGAGGTTTACCAGTTCTTTGAGATTCTTTAATATTTGAAATATTTGCCACAGAATTTTTAAGGATGTTAACGATGTCTCTAGATTCTTCCTCGTTTAAATATTTTCTGTCATTTGAAACTTTTTTTCCATCTTTGTCAAAATCCTTGGAGGTTGAAATTTTTACACCGTTTAAAGATTTAAGATTTGATTTAAATTCAAAACCTAAGCTTTTACAATCAGCCTTTATTTCAAAATATTCAGATTTTACAAAACTTAGTCGCTCTTCTTCTCTTTCAACAATTAATCTAATTGCTGGGCCTTGTACTCTTCCTGTGGAGATAAATGCACCCCCAAGATCTCTTAACTTTGGTGATATTTCATAACCAATCATTCTGTCAAGAGTCCTTCTTGCCTCATACGATTTAAATTTTCCGATATCAATTTTTTCAGGATTTTTCATTGCCTTAAGGACGGCTGTATCTGTTATTTCATTAAATTTGATTCTCTTAGGTTCTTTTTTTAATTCAAGAGATTCCATTAAGTGATATGCAATCGCTTCACCCTCTCTGTCGTCATCAGTAGCTAAGTAAACATCTGTGGCATTATCAGCCAAACCTTTAAGTTCATTTACTATTTTTCTTCTATCTTCCGGTACCACATATATATTTTCAAATTTAGTTGGCTTGACGGCTCCCCAAAGAATATCCTCTTTTTTGAACATAGTTGGAATTGATTTTGTATTTCTTGGAAGGTCTCTAATATGACCAACACTCGACTTAACTACAAACTCATCACCAAGAATTTTTGAGATAGTCTTAACTTTTGTTGGTGACTCAACTATTACTAAAGGTTTTGACATGTCCTTATTGATAACAGTATTTTTGAAAAAGTACAGGATTTTGAAAAAAAAAGTATTTTCAATTCGATTTATAGTGATAATGGAAGCAATGAATAAAATAAAAATTTTTTCAAAATCACAGTTTTCTTTACTTTGGTGGTCAGGAACAATTTCAAGTTTTGGTGATTGGGCAACTCTTTTTGGTTCGGTTGCTTTAGCCAGCTATCTTGGAACTGAAGCTGGAAATTCGGAGCTGACTGCAATAGTGCCTTTAATAGCAAGAATTATTCCTGCACTTCTATCTTCGTTTGCTGGATTAATTGCAGATAGATACAACAAAAAAATTATTATGATTTTTTGTGATCTTATAAGAATGGTATTTGTAATGCTTTTATTTTTTGCAGGTAACCTTTACTCAATATTTATATTAAATTTCCTGTCTGAAATATTTTCACTTATACGTCAACCATCTAGGGAATCTGTGGTTCCAGAATTGGTAAGTAAAGAGAACCTTGTCAAAGCAAATTCATTATTTGCAATTGGGACTTATGCAACATTGCCTATTGCATCATTAGCTCTTGGGATAGTTAGTGATTTAAATAATTTTGAAATTATAAATAATATTGGGAATGGATGGAAAGGATCAATTATATTTTTATTTGATACTTTCACATTTTTAGCTTCAGTAATATTTTTGTACTTTTTAAAAAATCAAAATGAAAATGCAATAAATAAAAAGCCAGATGTTTCTTTTAAAAATTTCAAAGAAGGCTTAGATTATTTTTTCAAATCTAAAGATATAAGGAATATTTCATTTTCTATTTCATTTTGTTTAATAGGTGCAGGCGCATTATTTATTTTGGGTCATACTTTTTTGACAGTTGATCTGGGTTTTAGTGAGAGCTCATTTGGATTCATGATTGCTTCATTTGGTAGTGGAATCTTATTTAGTATGTTGACCTTAAGTTATTTTGTTACGACTTTTAGTAGAGTAAATTTCTTAATTGGGATTTCTATGATGCTGACGGGTATATCTTTAATATCAGCATTTAGATCGACAGATTTTTTTGTTATTTTATTATCTATTTTTATATCAGGAATTGGAACAGGAGGAGTTTATCTTTTGACAATAAGTTATTTGCAGGCATCTACAAATAATGATATTAGAGGAAGAGTATTTGGCAATTTCTACACTATTGGAAGACTTGCTTTGTTACTCTCTTTTTTATTATCAGGAATTATTGCAAATTATTTAGATGGTGTCTTTGGACAAGATGGGGTTTATTTAGTATTGATTGGAAGTTCGATTCTAATATTCATTTCCGGGATCTTAAACTTTATAAATGGATATAAAACTATTTTTAATGAATTTGGTATTGAAAAATCAAACTTCAATAAGATAAAGTTGAATTTAGACGAAAAGGAATAAAAATTTGAATATAGATTATGTAGCTTTTGAAGGAGTAGATGGATCAGGTAAAACAAGTTATATTGAATCATTAACCAATCATCTAGAAAAAAAGCAAATAAAGTACAAAATAGTCAGAGAGCCAGGAGGCTCCAAACTTGGTGAAGGCATAAGGGATCTTTTGTTAAGTCATGAATATGTAATTGAGCCTTTAGCTGAAGCACTTCTTTTTTCAGCAAACAGAGCAAGCTTAATTGAAGAAGTAATTAAACCATCAATACGTGAAGGCGTGAAAATAATTTCTGATAGAAGCGCTTTTTCTTCAGTTGCATATCAAGGCGTTGGAAGAGGTTTGGGGTTTGAAGAGATATATAATATAAACGATATTGCTATAAATGGTTACTGGCCAGAAAAAGTTATTCTTTTAGACATTGATCCAGAGTTATCACTTAAACGTCAAAAAGTTAATGATAGAATTGGAAGTTCTGATCTTGATTTTTTTAAAAAAGTGAGAGAGGGATATTTAAATTTAGCTGATAAGTTTGATGACAAGTTTTTAGTTCTAGATGCAACTCAAAATATTGAGGTTAATACAAAAATTTTATACGAATGGTTGGATGTTGTTTGAACTTAATTCAAAATTATTAAATGAATCATCAAAACCATTTCACTCCTACCTTCTAATTTCTGGATCTTCTCGTTATTTAATTGACCAAGCAAAGGCTTTTTCATCAAATTTATTATTTAATTCAAATGATATCCTTCAACATCCAGATATCAGGGTAGTTTCATCTGAAAACATAAATACTTTAGGTGTTGATGATATTAGAAGAGTAATTAATGACGAAAGTATCTACCCAATTGAAGGCAAATATAAAATTTTTATATTTCCTCCTACGAAGTCCCTCACAGAAGAAGCATCGAATGCGCTATTAAAAACTTTAGAAGAGCCTTCAAAATCAAATATATTTATAATTACTTCAAACGGAAGACACTGGTCACATTCCAAAGATGATTCAATTAAAAATATATTACCAACACTTAAAAGCAGGTGTAGGACTTTATATATAGATGATGAATATACCTATACATATAATTTTGAATTTGATGATATTGTAAATTTTTTGGATACAGAAGAGAATCTTTCTTTAAAGAATCTCCATGATGAAATAAAATTAATAACTTCTACTCTGCAAAATTTAAATTCTCCTAATCAAGATTCCAATGAAAAAATATTTAATTTTATTAAATTAGAAAATGCTATTAACAAACTTGATCCAGATTCAAACAGGAATTTAAACATATTTGAAAGATCAATTGAATATTTAGTAAATAGTATTTTATCTAGCAAAAATTTTACAAAAGTTGAATTTAGATATGCTGAAATATTATCAAATCTTATTGAGGATATATCCTCGGGCATCAGGCCAAAGATAGCATTTAATAAATTAGTTTTGGAATCAGAAACTTTTTGAAATTAAGTCAATAGTTTTGAAGAAAGCCTGATTAAATTGAAAACCAAAAAAATAGCCGACAGTGTTCCAAAAATTACTAGACCTTGAAAACCAATTACAGTGTAGGTTAACCCTAAAGATGATTGTGCAAAAACACTACCTACAAAGACAAACGAATCACTTTTTATATTGAGATTTGTATTTTTTTCTATTGAATATTTTGAAATTTCAGAACTAATAGAAACATAGTTAAAATTCCATCCAAGACCCAACAAGAAGAGACTTAAATGTAACAAAATAATATCTTCACTATTCAATGCAAAAATACAGCTAATCAAAAGAATAAAACCACCACAAATAGAGACTTTTTTTGAACCTACTTTATCTACAAATCGCCCAAGTATTGGTGAGAATACAAACATTCCAAGAGTGTGATAGCTAATTATTGTACCAACAACCTTTATGGTTTCACCTATATCTTGCACATGCAGGGGAGTTGCTGCCATTATGATCACCATTACAAAATGGTTAACAACTAACAACATAGTTAGTTGTTTTGCCTTAACATCAAGCTTTGTTTTTGTTGAGGTATGTTCTGAAATTACAGGTAATCTCAGTAAACTACTTTTATCTGTAAGTCCTATTACACATATTCCCGCAAGTAAAAAACCAATCGTTGCAATTAAATATGCAACTATTAATTCTGATCCAAAAATATCATTAAATGTATCAGAATATTGTCCAACTAATCTTGGTCCAAAAACTGAACCAAAAACTGAAAACCATACAGCAAGGGAAAGAGCAGTTGCTCTAAACTCCTCTTTTACAATAAATGATGAAGCATATCTTGTCTGTAAAGAGGCAGACTGACCTATACCTAAAATAAAAGCTCCCATAATAAGTAAATTAAATGAATTCGTTAAGAGACTTATAAAGCATACTACGCCCCCCAAGGCCCCAACAAAAAAAGTGTTTGCTAATGCAACCATTCTTGAATATCTCTTTTGTAAATAATCAAAAATTTGAGTTCCTACAAATGCTCCTCCAACACCAAGAGCATTAGGGATACCTACTAAGTAGGGATTGGTAGTTACTTCTCTTACTGCCAAAGCAGTAACTGTAATTGCTGCAATAAATCCTATTGATGAGAAACCAACAGAGAAGAGTAAATTATAGATTTTTTTTATCTCTGAAGACATAAAAAGAGGATAACAAACAATTAGATTAAAGTTTTATAGCAGAATTTACAAAAAATAATTAATATAAAGAGGCAATTTAAAATGAAAGTAATTAAAAATGTATAAAACAGCCGAAACAGTTTCTCCTGGTCATCCTGATAAAATAGCAGACCTAATATCTGATTATGTCCTGACAGAGGCGCTTTCAAATAATAAAAAATCGAGAGTTGCTGTTGAAACTTTCTTAACTGGGACATCATATGGAGGTCTAGTTATTGTTGGAGGAGAGATAAGTGAAACTGCAAATATTGATGATGAAACTGTAAATAAAATTGTTAAGGAGGCATTACTTAAAACAATAAAAACCAGTTTTGAAGATTTTGAATTAGATAGTCTTACAGTTCAAAATGAGTTAACCCCTCAATCAGAAGAGATTAGATCAGCAGTAGAAGATGATAAAGATCTTGGAGCTGGAGATCAAGGAATTATGGTTGGTTATGCTACTAACGAAACAGAATCACTTATGCCAAAAACATTTGATATTAGTCGAAATATACAAATGTCTTTGTGGGATATACAAAATAATGATGATAATCTTGATTTGGATTCCAAAGTACAAGTCACTACAGGTGGAAAGAAAACTAAAGTTGTTATTTCTACACAACATAAAAAAGACATTGATATTGACGATTTAAGAAAAACTTTAGAAGAAATGATTAGCCCTTTAGTAAATAATGATTTTCAATTTGATTTGAATCCATCCGGGTCATTCGTCAAAGGAGGACCTGCAGGAGATACAGGATTAACAGGAAGGAAAATTGTTGTTGACGCGTACGGACCAACAGTACCTGTTGGTGGAGGAGCTTTTTCAGGCAAAGACCCTTCAAAGGTTGACAGGTCTGCAGCATATGCCGCAAGACATTTGGCAAAAAATATAGTTGCCCATAACTTGGCAGACAAATGCCAAGTGAGAGTAGCTTATGCAATTGGAAAAGCTGATCCCTATGAATTATCGGTTGAAACATTTGGTACATCAAAAAAAGATGGTCAAGTCATAAATGATTTTGTTTCTAAGTTTGACATGATGCCAGGGATGATTATTGAACGCTTAGATTTGTTGAATGTAAATTATAAAACAGATACTTTATTTTCTCATTTTGGTCACGATGATCGAAACTGGGAAAGAGTCGAAGATCTTTAAATTTTTTTTGTATTTACAAAAACTCATTATTGCCGAAGTAGCTCAGTGGTAGAGCAGCTCACTCGTAATGAGCAGGCCGAGGGTTCAATTCCCTCCTTCGGCTCAAAATTAATTTAATATAAATTTATTTTTTTTCTATGGTTGTGTAGTCTTTAAATGTGAAAAAATTTATATTTTCTTTTTTAATTATTCTGTTCATAAGCGGTATTTCTTATTCATCAACTTATGGATACTCAGATATATCTGATGAACATGAAAAAGTTCCTATTCCAGCCATTGTGATAGAAGAGGAAGTAGAGGTCCCAGAAGAACCACAATGGACTTATAAATTTCTCATACCGACAAGTGTAGCAATTGCAACTTTGGTCATTATTGGAAATATAGTTCAATACTTTAGACAAGTTACAAAAAAGAGATATAAAGTTATAAAGAAATAGAGCAAAATTTATGAGCTCAAATATTAAAAATATTATCGATAATATTGATTTGTCCAAAAATTATGTGGTTGCATTAAGTGGAGGAGTAGACAGTTCTGTTCTAGCTCATATAATGGCAAATCAATCAGTAGCCATGCGACTTGTATTTGTTCAACACAATCAAAAAGATTCTAAGAAATTAGAAAAAGTAGCAAAAAAAATTTCAGTTTCATTAAATCTAGAGTTTAAAGCACTCCCAACTTCATTAAATCCAAAATCTTCTGAAACTAAAATGAGAGATGAAAGATACAAGGCTTTACTTTCTGATCTCAAAGAAGAGGAGATATTAATAACTGGTCATAATCTTTCTGATAAAGCTGAAACTTTGCTGATCAATTTATTTAGAGGAACAAGACTTGAAGGGTTGAAGTCAATAAAATCAATTAATAGAAAAATTCAAAGACCAATGATGAAAATATCTAAAACAGAAATTTATGATTATGCAAATCAACACAATTTAATTTACTTAGAAGATCCATCAAACATGGATAATAAGATCATAAGAAACTGGATTAGAAATATATTAATTCCTGAAATTAATGAAAAATTTCCAGGATCATTTGAAGAAAAAGTTGAACTTTTGACAAATGAAGTAGAACTTCGAACAAACTATAAAAAAGATTATTTAAAGTACATAAAATTTTCAAGAGGGTACCTGGAAATTCCAATATCATTAATAAGTCATGAAAGCAATGAGAGACAATTTTATTTAAATGAAGTAGCGAGTTTCTTGGGGATGAAAAGCATAGAAAAAAATGATTTAGAAAAGATAACTCAATCACTTGATAACAAGAAAAAATTTGATTTTTTCAAAGAATGGACTTGTTTCAACTCAGGTGGTTCAATAATATTCTTAAATCAAAGCCAATGGAGAGAAAATATTAAAGAGGCGGACAAATCTTTTATTGGTTTTTTTGAATTTCAAATGGTAAATCAAATTGAGATATACAACAATTGGAACTTGGCTCTTCCAGAAGAAGGAGAAGTTAAAATTAAGTTTTTTGAGAATGGTGAAAAAATAGTTAGTGATGGTATTTCTATTAAAGCCTCAGAGGTTCTTCGTAATTATGGTGTAGATAGTGCATTCAGAAATAATTGGCCAATTGTATATATCGACAATAATCTTTATTGGATTGTTGGTCTTAGAAAATCTGATCTAGCAATAGAAAATGAAAAAAAGTCAAAAAAGGGTGTTTTACAAGTTTCTATCAAAAAAGATAATTTATTAAATTTGATGCATTCTTAGTTTTATCAGAAGTTTCACTATTCATTTAATCAGACATATATTAAATTTAAAATGTGGAAAACAATAAAGAACAAGATAATAAAAAAAGAAATAGGTCTCTATTTATTTACATATCTCTAGGACTTTTAATTTTTTTCGGAGTTCAAAGATATAATCAGACAATCAATGCTCCTGAAAGTTCAACATTTTCAGAATTTCAAACTCAAATAAATGGAGGGTTAGTTTTAGAAGCCACAATAAAGGAACAATCTAATACTGTCGAATACCGGTTGGCTAATGAAGATACAGTTTATAAAACAGACTATCCAGAAGGGTTTGAAGGCGAAATTTTCAGGCTGCTAATCGACCAGGATATAGTTCTAAACACAGATACAGAGCCGGCAGGGATGCAAGA
>CENX01213731.1_pt1 | contig 11944 bp, 8 predicted proteins | sample 361321 | NCBI WGS metagenome assembly CENX01 (sample SAMEA2619678, study PRJEB7988) | marine metagenome | isolation source: saline water (ENVO:00002010), including | reverse complement strand
AAATAATATTGAAATAATTAGTCTATATGGAAAAAAAAAGAAACCAAATTCAGTAGACCTTCATAATTTAGATTTGGTTATTTATGACATCCAAGATATAGGATCTAGATATTATACTTATATAAGTACAATGACATATATGATGGAGTCTTGTGCTGAAAACAATCTTCCTTTTTTTGTTTTAGATAGACCAAATCCTCTAGGGGGAGATTATGTACGTGGACCTATTTTAGAGTTAAATTATTCTTCATTTGTTGGGATTCATCCAATTCCTATCGTTCATGGCATGACTTCGGGGGAATTAGCTATTATGATAAATGAGTTAGAATGGATTAATAAAAGATTAGATTTAACTATAATTCCAGTGATTAATTGGCAAAGAAATGAAATCTATGATGGTCCAATGGCAGGATGGATTCCACCATCACCCAATATTCCTGATATAGAAACTGTAAAACTATACACAGGTTTATGCCTTTTAGAAGGAACAAATATTTCTGAAGGGAGAGGAACATACTCTCCTTTTAAATTTATTGGTGCACCTTTTATAAAACCCAAAGAAATGGATAATTTTAAAAATAAATTAAATAATTTTGGTATAGGTTATGAAAGTTTTAGTTTTACTCCAATATCAATTTTAGGTATGTCTAATAAGCCAAAGTTTGAAAATGATCAATGCAATGGTATAAAGTTATCTATTTCTGAGGATAGGGAATATGATGCTTTAAAGCTTAGCGTTGAACTAATTTTTTACTTAAATAAATTATATCCAAATCTTTTTAAATTTTTAGAATCAAATTTTATAGATAATTTATATGGTTCTGACAAATTAAGGAAGATGATAGAGAGTCAAAGCGATATAAATATTTTGTTTGATCAGTGGATTTTAGATGAAGAAAAATTTAAAAATCAAAGAGAAAAATTTTTAATATACAAATAAAGAGTAATTTTGAAACCAAAATATAGTAAGAAAAAAATATTTGCATGGTCTATGTATGATTTTGCAAATCAACCATTTACAACATTAGTTATTACATTTATTTATGGTACATATTTTACAAAATTTATTGCTGAAAATGAAATAATAGGAACAACGCTATGGTCTAGGGCAATGACGGTCACCGCCATATTTGTGGCTCTTCTTTCACCGATTATGGGTGCATTTGCAGATAAAGGAGGATACAGAAAAGTATTTCTCTTTTTCTGGACATATGTATGTATATTTGGAAGCGTAGTCTTATTTTTACCTTTACCAGGTGAAGTAGCTAAGGCTTTATTTTGGGTGGTAATTGCAAATATAGGATTTGAGATGGGCTGTGTTTTTAATAATGCATTTTTACCAGATATTGCTCCAAAGGAAAAGATAGGTAGAGTTTCTGGGTATGGGTGGTCTTTTGGCTATGTAGGGGGTCTAATTGCTTTAGCTCTTGCTCTTATATTATTTGTTCAGCCTGAAAGTCCAGCTTTTGGAATTACAAAAGATAATGGTGAACATATAAGAGTAACAAATTTAATGGTTGCACTTTGGCTTTTAATTTTCAGCATACCAACTTTTATCTGGCTAGACCCAGATAAAAGTAATAAAAAACATAAACTACCTATCTTAAAAGAATCATTTGTTCAATTATCAATTACATTTAAAAATATTAGAAAATATAATCAGTTAATTAAATTTCTTTTAGCCCGGATTTTTTATAACGATGGATTAGTGACAATATTTGCGTTTGGAGGTATTTATGCTGCTGGAACTTTCGGGTTTACATTTCAAGAAATAATGGTTTTTGGGATAGTTTTGAATATAACAGCGGGGATTGGTGCTTTTGTTTTAGGCTTTCTTGATGATAAAATTGGTAGTAAAAATACCATTCAAATTAGTAATATAGGTTTAATTCTTGCCTGCGCTTTAGCAGTAATAATTCCAAATAAAGATTTACTTTTACTTAATATTCCATTTTTAAATATTGATACTATTATCAGTGGTAAAACATTATTTTGGTTTTCAGGAATACTAATCGGAATTTTTTCTGGACCAAACCAAGCATCTTCTAGGTCGTTAATGGCTAAATTTATTCCTAAATCAAGAGAAAATGAATTCTTTGGATTTTTCGCTTTTACTGGTAAAGCCACTGCTTTTATTGGTCCAATGCTATTGGGTATATTAACTGAAATCTATAATTCACAAAGAGCGGGAGTTGCTATTGTACTAGTAATGTTCGTCGTAGGTTTTTTATTTCTTAGATTAGTCAATGAAGATGAAGGAATAGATAGGGCTCAAAACCAATAATATTTAATGTCATTCTGTCAGTATTGATTGATGGTGGAATGATTATTGTAAGTCTATATAAACTTATAATCTTTTAGGAGCAATTTTGTCAAAACATACTTTTCAAACTGAGGTTAGTCAACTTCTTCATTTAATAATTCATTCTTTATATTCTCACAAAGAAATTTTTCTAAGAGAATTAATTTCAAATTCTTCTGATGCCCTTGATAAGCTAAAACATTTAACTTTAACCAATGATAAGTACAAGTCGTTAGATTTTGACCCAAAAATAAACTTAGAATTTTCTGATGGCGATAACCCAACACTGACAATTTCAGATACGGGGATAGGAATGGATAAAAATGATCTTGTAGATAATTTAGGTACAATTGCAAGATCTGGTACAAAAAATTTCCTATCACAGCTATCAGGAGATCAAAAAAAAGATTCAAATTTAATAGGTCAATTTGGTGTTGGTTTTTATTCCTGCTTTATGATTGCTGATAAAGTTGAAGTTATTAGTTTAAAAGCAGGATCTAAGCAGGCATATAAATGGATAAGTGATGGTAAGTCGGGATATGAATTAGAAAAAGTTGATAAAAAATCGGTGGGAACAGAAATAACCATTTATTTAAATGAGGAAGGTAAAGAATATTCTAATAGATGGCAAATTGATCAAATTGTTAAGAAATATTCAGACCATATTGCATTTCCAATTAATTTAACTTTCGATGATATTGAATATGATGATGAAGGAAAGGAGAAAAGTAAAACTCCAAAAACAGAACAAATTAATAAAGCAACTGCATTTTGGAAAAGATCTAAATCTGATTTGAAGGAAAGCGATTATAATGAATTCTATAAATCAATATCTAATGATATGTCCGACCCCTTTGACTGGATTCATAGTAATGCGGAAGGAATACTTGAGTATACAACACTCTTTTTCATCCCTAAAACTGCACCTTTTGATTTATATCGAGCTGACTATAAGCCAGGCGTAAAATTATTTGTTAATCGAGTTTTTATTACAGATGATGAAAAAGAGCTACTTCCAACTTGGCTTCGTTTTGTGAGGGGAATTATTGATTCTTCTGATTTACCGCTGAACGTAAGTAGAGAAATTCTTCAGCAAAATAGGATACTTTCAAAAATTAAATCTAATTCAGTAAAAAAAATAGTTGAAAAGATTAAATCGATAGCTTCAAATAATGAGAAGTATGAAGAATTTTATAAGCAATATGGTAGAATGATAAAAGAAGGTGTTTATCAGGATTATGAAAATAAAGAAGAATTACTAGAATTATTAAGATTTAAGTCCACAAAAGAAGAAGGTTCTGTTTCATTTCAAGACTATGTAGACAGAATGAAAACAGAACAAAAATCTATTTATTTCCTCGTTGGAGAAAATGAAACGGCATTAAGACAATCTCCATTATTAGAGATGTATAATAAAAAAGATATTGAGGTTCTGTTAATGGATGATGAAATTGATGAAGTGATCATGCCGGTTGTCACCAAGTATAAAGACTTTGAAATAAAAGCGGTAAATAGATCTAGTGCTGCGGATGAATTAAAATCTGATGATGATAAAAACAGTGAAAAAGAAATAAAACCTTTAATAAAAAAAATTAAAACAGCATTAGGTGATAGGGTTAAAGATGTAAAAGTATCTAACCGATTGAGTGATTCACCTTCTTGTTTAGTTGCTGATGAGAATGATCCCACAGCTCAGATGCAAGAAATTATGAAAGCAATGGGACAAGGTGCTATGCAAGAAGTAAAACCAATTTTAGAAATCAATCCAAATCACAAAATTGTATCAAAACTTTTAAGTATGAGGAAAAGTAAAGCATTTGATGACATAACCTTTTTACTTTATGAACAAGCATTAATTCAAGAAGGAGTAAAGTTAGAAAATCCTGCTGAATTTGTAAGAAGGTTAAATGAAGTTTTAACTAAATCCCTCTAAAATTAATATAAATATGATTTTAATAGCCTCACTTTTTTTGAGGCTATTTTTTTTCTATTATATTATGAATATATAAAATCTTAATATTTCAACTAATTATTTTATACTAATTTACAATTTAGGGAATTATGAAATACGATCCTGCATCAGAAATACAAGACCATCAGGTATTTGGCGAATTCGGAGGAGTTAATCCATCTATAACTGATTCTTCAACCTTTACTTTTATGAAGCCAGATACAATGAAAGAGTTATTTGAAAATGAAATAGAGGGGTGTTTTCTTTATAGTCGTCATTGGAATCCATCAAATAAGTATTTATCAGAAGCTCTAGCAAAGCTTGAAGATACTGAGTCTGCACAAGTAACAAGTTCTGGTATTAGCGCAATAGCATGTACAATATTACAAATTTGTAAAAGTGGTGATGAAATTATATCAAGTAGAACAATTTATGGGGGTACTTGGGCATTATTTAAAAATATATTACCTAAATTTGGCATTAATGTTAAGTTTGTTGACATTAATAATCTATCTAGAGTTAAATCTTTAATTAATAAAAATACTAAACTAATTTTTTGTGAAACTATTAGTAATCCATTATTAGATGTCTCTGATTTGCCTAAATTAAGTATGATAGCTAAGTCAGATAATTTAAAATTAGTTGTTGATAATACATTTAGTCCAATGGTTATATCGCCTTATAAATTAGGTGCAGATGTTGTAATTCATAGTCTAACCAAATATATTAATGGTGCTAGTGATTGTGTTGCGGGCTGTATTTGTGCTTCAAATGAATTTATAAATGAATTAACAGATATTAACCATGGAATGACAATGCTGCTTGGTCCAGTCTTGGACAGTTTTAGGTCGTCTAGTATTTTAAAAAATCTAAATACTTTACACATTAGAATGAAACAACACAGTATGAATGCAAAGTATTTAGCAGAAAAAATTGATAAAATGGGATACAATGTATTTTACCCCGGTTTAAAAAAACATCCACAGTATAATTTAATTACTAGTTTTAAGAATGATGGTTTTGGATACAGTGGAATGCTTGGTATAGATGTTGGAACACTTGATCAAGGAGAAAAAATACTAGAAAGTATGCAAAAAGAAAAAATTGGATATTTAGCAGTAAGTTTAGGTTATTATAAAACACTTTTTAGCTTGCCTGGTAGTAGTACATCATCAGAAATACCTGAAGATGAACAAAATAAAATGGGTTTAAGTAAAGGAATAATTCGTTTTTCAGTTGGTCTAGACAATGATATTGGAAGAACATTTAATAGAATTAAAAAGTGTTTGAAAAACTTGAAATAGAAATATAGATAATTAATTTTGAAAAATATGATATGCAAAACTCCAAATAGTAATATTATTAAAATACTTTTACTTGAATATTATTTAAATATAATAAAACAATGAATTAATATAAATTGGGAGAAATTTTTTCTTTATTAAGCGCATTTTTTTGGGCTTGTGCTATTATTATTTTTAAGAAATTAGGTGACAATATATCACCTATACTTTTGAATGCTTTTAAAAATACAGTTGGCTCTATCTTAATAATTACAACTTTATTTTTTCTGGGAATTAATCCCTTTTCAGTACCGCATGCATTTAATACAGCTGATTTAAACATATTAATAGTTAGTGGTATTATTGGACTTGGAATTGCTGATATTCTTTTTCTAAAATCACTAAATATTGTTGGCGCTGGAATATCTGCACTAGTTGATATTATGTATAGCCCATTTGTTGTATTATTCGCTTTTATTTTATTAGGTGAAAAACTTTTAATAATACAACTTGCTGGTGGTATTTTAATAGTATCTTCTATTATATTTGCTTCTTATAAGCTTAAAAATATTTCAATAGACCGTACTGAACTAATTAAAGGTATATTTATTGGCATTTTTGCATTATCATTAATGGCATTTTGTATAGTAATGATTAAACCAATTTTAAATAAAACTGAGAATCTAGCTTACCACTTATGGGTTGCTGGTTTTAGATTGATTCCTGGTGCTATAATTCCAATTATTTTAAGTATAATTTATATACCAAAAAATAAAATAATTAATATTATTACTAATAGTAGTTATATTAAGCCAATGCTGTTAAGTTCATTTTTTGCCACTTATTTAGGTATTTCTTTTTGGATTATAGGTATGGCTAACACCAAAGCATCAATAGCTGCAATCCTTAATCAAACAGCATCTTTTTTTATACTTATTCTGGCAAGAATATTTTTAAATGAATTTATTACCCCAAGAAAAAGTATTGCGATTATTATTGCATCATTTGGTGCTCTATTAATTTTAATAGGTGGGAAATAGTTTTATATGAAATACATAGATAAAATAAGCAATACAATCCTAAAACATCCAATTTCATTATTAGCAACTATTGGAGTTATTACAATTTGGTTTGGATATATTGCTTTTTATTCATCAACTAAGTTAAAGGTAGATTTCTCGCTTGAACAAATGTTTCCAGAAAATGATATAGATCGCGACCTCTATAATGATTTTATTAAAGAATTTTCAAGAGAAGATGATATTGCAATCTACATCTATCAAGTAGATAGTTTATTTTCAAATAATTCTTTAAAAGAAATTTTGGAGATATCCCATGAAATTGAATTTATTAATGGTGTTGAATCGGTATTATCATTAGGAAATATAATAGATGATGAAATTTTAAATGGTGATATTGATATCGCAAAATGGATTAAAAGTCATCCAATTTATAGTCAAGGTCTTTTATCTAAAAATCAAAAATTTGGTTCATTGATAATAAATCTTGCTGATGATATAAATAATCATGAATCTCGTGAAATTACTATAAAAGAGATAAATAAATTGCTAGATGGATATAGTAAATATGAGTGGCATGGTTCTGGAATTCCAGTTATGCGTACTAGTTATATTCAATTTGTGAATAAAGAGCGTATAATTTTTCTTCCAATAGCTTTCATTGTAGTAACAATAGTTTTATTTTTTTTATTTAGACAAATAAAAGGAGTTATATTGCCTATTATTGCTATTGGAACTACTCTTATTTGGGTAGCTGGAATAATGTCAATATTAGGAATAAGTATTAATGTAGTCTCTTATTTAGTGTTTAATCTTTTAATGGTAATAGGCGTTTCAGATGCAATTCATATTTTAATTAAATATCATGAAAATTTAAATAATAATTTAAATAAAGAAGATTCTCTAATAAATGTAATTCAAGAGATTGGCGCAGCTTTATTTTTAACTAGTTTTACGACAGCGATTGGCTTTTTTTCACTTATGCTCACTAATATTAATATAACCAGAGAATTTGGATTCATGCTTGGTATTGGAGTAATATTATTATTTATTTTAACAATAATTATAATTCCTGCATTATTAACATTTATAGAAACGCCAGATAAAAAACATATAAAAAGACTCATAGCAGGAGAGAGGTTTCAAGCAGCTGAAAAATTAAATAAATGGAATGAAAATCATCCTAAGAAGATTCTAACAATATCAGCAATATGTTTTTTATTAACAATTATTGGTTTATTTAAAATGGATTATGACTCAACAATTATGGATGATTTAAAAGAAGGAAATAGACTCTATGATGATATGAAGTTTGTTGAGAAGCATTTTGGAGGAACTCTCCCATTAGAAATTGTGTTAGATTTTAAAGCCGAAAATAATTCCTTGGATTATGAAAATCTTATTAAGGTTGATAGATTTAAGTCAAAATTACAAGACATAGGTGAAATTGGTTCAATAATATCTTATACTGACTATTTAAAAGTAATAAATGAAGAAATGGGTGAAGGCAATAGAACTCTTCCTAAAAACAAAGAAGAAGGATTATCTTTGATTTATTTATTAGATAATCCCATCAATTTATTAAATAAAGATTTTTCTAAAGGACGTATAAGTGCAAGAATATCAAATATAACTACCAGTAGGGGTGAATCTTTAAAAAAAGAAATTGAATTATTACATAAAGAGATTTTTAATCAAGATGTAGGTTTATTAATTACTGGTAGTACATTGCTGGCTTTGAAAACAAATTTACATTTAGTAAAAAACTTAACATTTAGTTTCTTAATTGCATTTTCAATAATATTCTTTTCAATGATATTTCTTTTTAAGTCTAAAAGATTAGCACTATTAGCAATATTACCTAATATTCTACCACTAATGGTTGCGGGAGCATTAATGGGATATTTGGGGATAAAATTAAGGCCATCAACTGCAATGACTTTTTCAATTGCTCTTGGAATAGCTGTAGATGATACTATTCATTTTTTATCAAGATTTCGAAAAGAATATAAAATTCATAAAGTTTATGGAATAGCAATTAAGGCTACATTGTTAACAACAGGAAAGGCAATTATTAATACCACGATTATTCTTGGACTGGGCTTTATTGTATTTGCATTTTCTCAGTTTGTTCCAAATCATGAATTTGGAATTTTAGCAACGATTATCTTATTAGTTGCATTGGCAGGATCTATGACATTACTTCCTGTTTTGATCAATTATATTCAACCTAAAATTCGATTCAAAAATTGAAATGGATATGAAAAATCAAAAAATATATTACAATGAAGATGCAGATTTAAATTTAGTGAAATCAAAAACAGTACTTGTTGTTGGCTATGGAAATCAAGGTAGAGCTCAATCAAAAAATTTATTTGATTCTGGAGTAAATGTTTTGGTCGGTTTAAGAGAGAATAGTGATTCAATTAAAAAAGTAAAACAGGATGGTTTAAATCCAATAGAAATCTCTTTAGGAGTTAAAAAAGCTGATATAATTTCTATTCTAATACCTGATCAAACTATCAATAAAGTATTTTGTGAAAAAATCGCACCATTTTTAAATCCTGACCACACGTTATTATTTTCACATGGATATAATATTTATTATAAAAAAATAATTCCACCACTAAATGTAAATATTATTATGGTAGCACCTAGCGGAGCAGGTCTCATTGTTAGGAAAGCATTTAAGAAAAATAGCGGTGTCCCAAACTTGATAGCTATTCATCAGGATTATTCAAGAAATTCTTTAAAGTTAGCTCTGTCATACAGTAAGGCAATAGGAGGGACGAGGGCTGGTTCATTTTTATCAACATTCAAAGAAGAAACTGAATCAGATTTATTTGGCGAACAAGCAGTTCTTTGTGGCGGTATACCAGCATTAATCAAAATGGCTTTTGATGTCATGGTTGAATCAGGTTTTCAACCAATAGTAGCTTGGTATGTATGCTTTTATGAGGTAAAGTTAATTGTCGATGTTTTTCATAGAAATGGTTTTAAATATATGTATAATTCAATAAGTGAGACTGCTGAATACGGAGGATTAAAACAAGGTGATTCAATAATTAATGAAGATGTAAGGCATAAGCTTCAAACAATCCTAAAGGATATTCAAACTAAAAAATTTTTTAATGAATTTGAAAAAGATGCAAATAATAACTTCGTTAAATTAAATGAAATGAGAAAAATAAAATTTGAATCTTTATTTGAAAAAGTAACTCAATCGTTAAAGTGAAATTTAATATACTATTTTCCTTTCTTTTATTATTTTTTACTATTTGTTTAAGTAGAGAGAAATTAGATGATTATTTTCTTGAAAAAGCAATTAATAACTTATATAATTATAAGTTTGAAGAATCATTGAATTATTTAGATTCTTGTATTAATAACAATTCTTTACATCCTGCACCATATTTTTTAAAAATTGCAAATAACTGGCTCTATACTCAAACAACTAAAGGCTATGAAGCATCTTATGATATGATATATTCTGAAGTGTATAGTACAATACCAATATATGATAATTTAATAAAAACAAATCCTGATTTAGCAGAATACTATTTATTTCTAGGATCATCATATGGATTAATGGCAAGAGTAGGTCTTGCAAAAAAAAAATGGTTAAATGTTTTCAAGTCTGGCTATAAAGGCTATAGTAGTATTCAGGAGGCAAAAAAAATAAATCCGAATCTATATGATGTTTACATGCCAATAGGTTTAATGCAATATTTTGCTTCACTATCACCAAAACCAGTAAAATGGATATCAAATTTTATTGGTATTAAACCAGATAAAGCTGTTGGTCTAGAGAATTTGACAATTGCGTATAATAAATCAATGTTTAGCTGGATTGAATCAGGGACTATTTTAATATATGCTTATTTATATTTTGAAAATAATTTACAATTAGCAAAAGAAATTTCGGGCAATTTAAATCAATATTTTCCTAATCATCCATATTTTCTATACTTCTATTCAGAGGCTCTATTAAGATTGAATGAAATTGAACTATTTGAAAATAAAATAAATATTTTAAAAGATAAGCCACTTAATTATCCTAGTTTCTTAAAAAAGGAATGTGAAGTTAAGTTTAATTACTTGATGGCACTATATTATTATAAAATTAATGAGTTTGAGAAGTCTATATTTCACTGTGATTGGGTATTAAATAACTATGATCTTGAAATGGATTGGTTATTAGGCTATACATATTTGCTGATTGGAAAAATTAAAGATTTGCATGGTCAAAGAAAAACAGCTAAGATGTTTTATGAAAAGGTCATAGAATTAGATAATTTATTTGTGTATAACAAGTGGGCTAGGGAATATATTGAAAATCCTTTTTTGAATATTAAAAAGGACCCATTGTTTTTGCAAAAATGATATAGACAGATTATTTTTATAATTCAAAAAAAATTAATAAATTACTAGGCTAATTGAAAAGGTGAAATATTAGAATATGATTGTTGCGATAGACGGTCCTGCAGGCTCAGGGAAAAGTTCGACAGCTAAAGAAGTTGCAAAGCAATTAGACTGGTTATATTTAGATACTGGAGCAATATACAGAGCAGTAGCGTTATACTTTATTCAAAATAATATAAGTTATTCAAAAAATAAGGATTATTCAGAATTACTTGAAAATATTAGAGTTGAAATTAAAAACAATACAACTCAGAAAGTTATTTTAAATAATTTAGATGTAACAAAAGATATTCGTTCTACAAAAGTAACTAGATTTGTAAGTTCTATTAGTACAATTCCTGAAATAAGAGAATACTGTGTAGCTATTCAAAAAAAAATTGCAGAGAATTCTAATATTGTTATCGAGGGAAGAGATATTGGTACTAAAGTCTTTCCAAATGCAGAACTTAAGATTTTCTTAACAGCATCAGTTGAAGAAAGAGCTAAAAGAAGATTTAAGGAGTTAAATAATGATGAAAGCTTAACTTTTGAACAGTTAATTGAAGATATAAAGATTAGAGATAAGAAAGATTCAAATAGAAAGATTTCACCATTGACAATTGCTGAAGATGCTACTATTATCGATACCAGTGGCATGGATTTTAATCAACAAATAACTAAAATAAGAAAACATATAGAAGGTTTAATTTCTATATAGTTTTGGAGAAACTATAAACGAATGTTTATCGAAGAGACAAAAAGTGAAGAAGCTTTAACAACAAACCCTGAAGTAGATGAAGTAACAGAAAAACAAGTAAAGACTGTTAAAAATACCAAGGTTACAAATTATTTAGATAAATCTATTTTAGATATAAAAACAATCAGTTTAGATGAGCTTGGTAAGTATGATGAAGAAGAAAGCTTAGAATTAGATGCAATGTATTTAAAATCATTCACTGATATTAAAGAGGGTGAGGTTGCTACTGGG
>CENX01068066.1_pt1 | contig 11944 bp, 5 predicted proteins | sample 361321 | NCBI WGS metagenome assembly CENX01 (sample SAMEA2619678, study PRJEB7988) | marine metagenome | isolation source: saline water (ENVO:00002010), including | reverse complement strand
GGTAGATCACCTGTTATCTTACCTTGCATAGCTAGAAGGGTAAATAAGGCTGTTAGACCCATACCAAATTGTACTTTACCTTCAATTTCTGCTATTGCCCCAGGTAGTGTTCTTTCAGTTATACCTAGCTTTTCAAGTTCTACCATATCACCACGTAACATAGCATGATACTGTTTATTTAATAAAAGTGCAGCAGGTGTGTGGTCAAATGTAATCTTAAGACCGTTAACTGCAGGTGTTACAAATTTAAAAAATAGTGAAGATCCTGGAAGTGCAGCTAGTAAGTTAGTAAACTGTTTAGCAACACCGTCTAAGTTACTTGTAAGTGTAGCTTTGTCACCACCTAATTTAGCAAGTCTGTCTGTAACAACCTTAACTTTCATAGTAGTACCATTATCTAGTTCTACATCTTTTATTCTAAATATTTTCTTTTCAAATAACTCTTCAAACTTTGGCTGAAACTTTTTAAAATCTGCTATATCTACACCCATATCCATAGCTTCATTAAATGCTTCTTCAGCTAATCTCTGCATACCAATATTATATCTTGCTGCAGCATCACCAGCACCCATAGCAATAGTTGAGTGTCTTGCTACTGGTGTTGTGTTAAAGTTATGTAAAAGATTAGCAAAGCTATAACCTAGTTCGGTCATTTTATCGTTAGCATACTTATCTTTAAAATATTTAAGACCTTTCCAGTTAGCACTACGCCTTTCTATTGCGTACTTACCAACATAATCCATGTCCTTACCTTTTAATCCTAGCTTGTAGTTTCTAACAAATACACTTAAAGTATCACTAAGATTTTTTGTAGCTGCATCTAATTGAAATAAAGCTGATGCTGTTTGTCTTTTGAGCTGTTCTGGGTTTTGAAAGCCTGATTTTTTCATAAATTTAGATGGGCTTACTGGACTAATAAACGCCACCGCTTTCATTACTTGTGGATATACAGCTAAAAATCCAGTGTTAGCAACTGCCTTTACAGGTGTTTTAATTCTACCCAACAGACCATTAAATGATATACCATATAGCTCTTGTATCATTTTAGATGGTACAGTTTTAAATCTTTGACCTTTTTTACCAGTGTAACCCATAAAACTACCACCAAAAACTCTTGATTTTAGGTAGGTTGCTATATCTTCTATAGCTAATACGTCACCATCTGACAAGTGAAATATAGTTATAAGATCCTCAACAGGTTGCATATCACCTGTTTTGTACCCTTGTTTTACTAAACCAATCAAATTTTCATGTAACTTATCAGCATCCGCTGCAGCCTCAGCTATAGCAGATCCACGTTTACGAGCTTGTAGTTTATCAAGTAACTTAACATTACCTTGTTGTAGTTGACCATCAATACCCCAAGCATATGTATATTCTTTAGTTTTAACTGTAACTACTTTCATAAGATCAGCTAACTTTTCAAAGTTTTTCATTACTGTTAGCTTGTTCTTAATTTCTAATGAACCTGTAGCTAGGTTAGACATGGTTTGTGCTAACGATTTAAGAATAATCATGTTAGCATCTTTTTGTATTGGGCCTATGGTATCAATATATCTAGCCTTACCATTTTTATCTAAACCATAAGAGTAACGTCTGTACTCTTTTGTACCTAATTTAGTACCTTTACTAATACTTTTTTTGTAAGTATTAAGTAAACTTGTACTATCACCTTTTGTAAAATCACCTATTCTTTGTAGTATGGGTTCAGCTCTTTTTACAGCTTGTATTGCTAAATCTTCATAATCTGCTGGACTATATTTCTTTGACATCTGTTTAGTAATATCATCTATAACTTCTGTAAAAATTTCTTCCAGATTTTTGTCACCACCCGAAACTCTTTTAATAACATCTTTAGTAATTTTTTCAGCATTATGTATAGGGCCACTAACTTCTTTTAAAATGTCAGCTTCATCAAATAATGTGGATTGTATATCTGGAGATTTTTTTGCTTGATCTATAACATTTTCTACTGCATTAACTTCTTTGACATAACTTACTTTTTCGTAATCATCAAATTGGTCTGGGTTAACAGTAGGGTCTGGTTGTCTACCAGCATTTTCAGAATCTAAATTAGTACTAGAATATCTGTCATCATTCCATACATCACCCTTAGCTGATCCGTTGGTTTGAGCTTTTTGTTGTAACTCTTGTATAGTGCTATTTGCTTCGACTCTTTGATCTATATTAGATGTTTCTACATCATTTAAAGCATTGTCATAATTTTTTAAATCTTCTTCATCTAAATGTCTACGTATATACTTATCAAAAGGGTCTGCGGGGTCAATACCAACACCTTGGTTAAGTTTGACCTCTGCTAATTTATTTGCACCTCTTTCGGCATTTAAAACCTCTTCAAGCATGGCACTTTTAAATTCTTTAGTACCAGCATCATTACCAAGTTTTATAGCATCTTGCACTGACTTACCTTTCTTAATAGCTTCTCTAGCTGTGGTACGTGCAGTTTTAAAACCACCACGAATTAAACCACTAAAAAAATAACCTATATGATTAAGTCCAGCTCCTGCTGTTACAGTCTTTAGTCTAGCTTCCCATGCAGTGTCATCTTCATCTATAGCTAACCTTTCCATAATTCCAGGTAGCAACCAAGGTGTAAAATCTTGTGCTAAGTTAGCAATATTAGCATATTCTGATGATTCTGATATAAGTTCTGCAAACGCACCCTCAGCAGATATTTTACCGCCAGCTGCTAAAAACTGTAGTGGTTTGTTACCTGCTATAAAAGCTCCAGCTGATCTTACTAGCGGGGCTTTTGTAAGACCTGTCTTAGCTACACCAAGACCTCCAACACCACCTGTCCATCTAGTTAGTAAACCAAACTCTACTAAACCTCTAGCAAGTTTACCAATGTTTGTAGTGTTTTCTGGTTCATAAATATCTGGTATTTCAAAGTAACTCCCACCTTGATACTCCTCACTAAAAGGATTTGTTTCTGGATCTACAGCCTTACCTAATACTGTGTTAAGACCTGTATCCATAGTATCTTTTGATAGTTTTAAAAAGCTACCTACACTTTCTACAGCATCTATACCACCGCCTACGGTAGATCTAACACCTTCAGCTACAGGGTTGGTAGACGCATTAAGAACTTGTTGAGATTCATCTAATTTTTGTCTACCTTCATCTGCAATAACTTGACGATCTTCTTTTATTTCTTCTAAAGATCTTTGATCTCCTTGAAATGTATTGTCAATAAAGTCTCTAACTTGAGCACCTGCAGCTTCTATACCTTCGTTAAGTTGATTGAGAATACCTCCACCCTCTTGACTTTGTTTTAGAGCTTCTAGTTGAGGGCTACCTACATCCGATAAATTAGGTAGCTCTAACTCTTCATCTTCAACTATGTCACCTTCGCCACCCATAGGCATCGAATTTTCTAGTTTTTCATCCATTAATCTAAGATTCCTTGTGTTCTAAGTTTGTGTATATACTTATTAGAAAAAGATCGTATTGTAGGAAGGTTGTACAAATCCATATTACCTCTTAATATATATGCTACATGGTATCTAGTAGCCATATACGTATCTCCATTTGATTTACGCATAGCTGCGTTCCAAGATACTTTATTAAGATAGTCCCATACATCTTTTTGTACTAACTCATCATTTTTATAACGATTTATTGCCTTAGCAATATTTAGATTACGTACTGGATTTTCTTCTCCTTTGTCACCTGCTAGACGTGCTAACATTCTTTTTGTGATTGGATATTTACCAATAGTAGGTTCAATTCTTTTTCCAATAGTTAACTTGCTTAAATCCTCTGTAGGATCTATTTGTTTACCATCTACAATTTTTTCAAAATGTAAGTGCTCATCTGAACTTACACCTGTGTTACCTATTTCACCTATAATTTCTCCGTTATATGGAGCACCTACTTTAAGTGCAGGGTTATAGTTTCTTAAATGTGCAAATCTATAAACAACTCCATCTTTATCTTGTATATCAATATGAACACCATATTTAGGGTGGCTTGCATTAGCAACAACTACACCCTCTTGCATATTAAATGCAGTATGAAAACCTGTAGTTCCAGTCGTACCTACATCTACTCCTGTATGTACTACACTTGCACCCTCTAACGTACCATCCTCTCCTGGTTTTCTAACAGCACCAAACTCACCTTTTTTAGATATACCTACTAGAGCATGACCTACATGTTTTTTACCATCTACCAGTGCTAACTCACCCGCATCAAGTTCTAAACCTTTAGCTGTAACTTCATTTCTAATTACAGACTCAAAATTCATACCTTTCCATGCGTTGGTAAGACTCTTATGATTAAGACCATAGAAATCATTAAATGTACGATCTATAGCTTTAATACTTGTATTACCTTTAGACTGTAAATCTGACAGTACGTTAGCACCTTCCGAGTTGTGTAGTAAATCTTTTAGTGCTTCATAGTTTATAGGTGCTTCATAACCAAAGTCAAGACCAAATGCTTTAGACTGATACTTAGAAAAGTCATACTCTGGTACTTTCATTACCTGTGCTACACGAGCTACATTTGGATCTGTTAACATACCACCATCATCTAACTCTACCTTTTCTGTTATTTGATCTTCTACAGTTAAGTCGTTTCCCTTAATTTCTGCTATCATCTCTTTGACGTTTACAGGTTTTAGATATGTTGGTAAACCTCTATCCTTTATTGCATTTTGGAAACCACCCTCTATACCAGTTCCATTGGTATTAACATAATAAATGCTAGTTTCATCTCTAATACCTTCATTTATTAAACCTCTCATCTGACGATCAGCTTCACGTAAGGCTTGACCAAAGGTTAAAGATTGACCTTCATTTTTAGCAGCAGCTTGTATTTTGTAAGCATTATTCTTTATCTCAGACATAAATCTAGTATATGCTTGACCAAATGTACCAGAAGAGTCGTCTACATTACCATATACATCTATTGTGTATGCTTTAGATTTACCAACTAAAAACTTTTCAAATGATCTAGCTTGATCTTCTACATCTTTCTTTTCAGACTCTGGATATAGTTGATCTAATACCTGTACATCTGGTTGTTGTTCTAAATATGCCTTAACTACATCTGAGTCTAGTGTTGGATCTAATATATCTTCAGCAGTTAACGCACCTTGATCTTCTATTTTACCTTTTAAAACACCTACTGTGTCATAAGCATCTACTGGATCTATAAATAATCTACTTACATTGTCAATAGCAGCTTTTGACGCTAGAGGGTTATTCTTAAGTAACTCACCAGCAAAAGATAGTTTATCACTTTCTGTTGCTCTTTCTTCTTTAGGTAGATCTCTTTGTTCTTGTATATAATTAGTTACACTTGTTTCTACATTAGCTGTTTGAAAACTTTTACTACGTTTATAGTTTTCTGATACAGCATACTGTTTTAGCATTGTAATTGATGTAGTGCTAAATCTATTTGGGTGTAAGTCTGCTAGACTCTTAAATCCTGCAGGTGTGTCACCTTTTATAGACAAAGCATAATTCAATCTTTTATGTAATAAGTCTGGATTATTAGAACGAGCAAAAGCATCTTTAATAAGATCTTCTATTTGTGTTATAGCTTGATTACCAATAGATGAGTCCTTTGTTGCTTTGAGATGTGGTCTAACTAAACTAACGTAACTGTTTAGCATTTCAGATAACTCTGGTGCTCCTGGAACATTATCTAAGGAGTTGGTGAGTAGTAGCTTTGTACCTTCAACTTGACTAGCAGCAAACTCATTATCAAGAGCTGTAAAGCGTTCTTTTAAATTAGTTTTTAATACCTTTCTAGCTGGTTTTACAAGTAACTTATCAACACTTACATCACTTAAATTACTTCTATTTTCATCTCGCCATTGACCTAATATATAGTTACCAGCTACAGCTAGTTGATTTTTAGTTAGGTTAGGATCATTTATTGCAAACTGTACACCATTGTTATCAACTAATTCTGTACTATTTGTTCGTAACTCATTATCAAAATGAGCACTAAATCCTTCTACCTTAAGTGCTTTATCTCTAACCTCATAGCCATAATTAAATGCACCAGAAAATATACCTCTTACCTTTCTAGCTTTTTCCTTACCAAATGGGTCATTACTATTTTCTAATTTAGTAGCTAAATCATTACCTGTTTTAGTAATACTAAGTTGTTGATCTCCAGCAGCTTTAACTGCATCAAAACCAGTAAGTTCAACTTCCTCTTCATCTGGAGGTGGATCTACTTCTAACTCTTCTTCCATCCTAGCTGCAGCTCCAGCAGCACGATTATAGTCCATAGCATCTTTAGCTAAACTAGGTACGGTGTTTGTAAGTAAGTCTCGTAAAGTATTACTAAAATTACTAGCTAATTGTGCTTCGTAATTAGATACTCTAATAATGTTATTTGTTTGACGTTGTTCTTCTTGTGCTTGTTCGTTTGCATTTTTAACTCTTTCAGCAACCTGTTCTTTTTGAGATGCTTCAAGTAGTTTTGCTTCTTGTAATTTTTTCTTAGTGATGTCAGCAATTTTTCGTTGGGTAAATCCAACTTGCCACTCACCTTGTCTACGAAATCCTTTTGCCATTATGATTTAGTACTCCACCAAGGTAAATCTGGATTAGAATGCCCAATCCCAGATCCAGTTTTTACTCCTGCACTAAAGCCTGTCATAATCGACCCTAACATGCCTGGTTTTTCAGGTGCTGCCATCTTGACTGGTCTTACAGTCTTAAAGGAAGCCTCTGGAGTCATAGGTGCAGCTATGACGTTATTAAATGCTTGGGAATCTGCAGCATACTGACTAAGAAGTGTGTTGTATTCTTGTAAGCCAAATGACTGCCTTGCATTAAATAAACTTGCATTTACTGCAGCCTGTGACTGACCTAATTGACGTTCTACATCAGTAAGGGTTAGCATAGTAGATTGTCCTGCTGACATACCACTTGCTAATATTGTACCTTGTGCTCGTATAGACTCTGCTAATTTTTCTTGCCCTTCAAATTGAGCCTCTGCAACTTTTTCTTGTAGTTTTAATTGGTTTGCTGTTGAAGCTCTTGCTTGTTCTAATTGGTTAATATCTTTCTGCCTGTGCATCGCTGTTACTGATGCAGCTTGGGCTTCTAATTGTGCTTTAAATAAATCAGCTTTTCGTTGATCTTTGAAGGCAGATATTTGTATTTTGTTAAGATAGTCCTGCCTTGCCATGTAGTTTGATCTATCTACCGCTGCTTTCTGTGCTCGGTATTGTGCCATCTTTGCTTGGCGATCTGCTATCGCAGAGCCGACACCACTTATACCAGCGAAAGCTAATGCTGGGGTACACATAATTTATAAAATTCTATTAATGGTACATTGTTGTATACTGTGTAATTTAAAAAGTTAAACTTTAGCAGTTTGAGCAATTTAATGTGTTGCTCATTACGCATGTCTGCATAATTGTGTAAATAAGGATTAGATAGGCTGGCTATCCAGCGTTTAGCCTCTTTTACAAATGTATGTGGATACTCTGTACTAGCATCAGTACATAACATCCATATTGCATGTGAAGAGGTTACTCCTGCCACTCCAGCAGTCTTGCCGTTGGGAACCTTAAAAAACACAGAATGTGTAGAATTGAGATGTGCTTGCACTACCGCTGCGGGTGCATGCAATCCTGTTGTTTGTTCTGCCTCACGTTTATCTTCAAAACGTAAGTTCAGCCCTACCTCCAAAGCTAACTCTGGAGTGCAAGGCTGAATATACTTACCTACGTACATGTCGTCTTGGGTTATAAATGCCGTCCCAGCTTGCTGAGATTAAGGCGGTGGAAAAAGGGGTGTTAAAAAATATTTGTAAAATATATTTATCATTCTTACGTTGTATTGGTAATCGTAAAGAACTCGTTAATTGTGTAGGGTGTGTATTAAGTTGACTAGAATCAGATGTCATGCCATTTCCAAGTTGGTTATAATCATCTATATCTTTAACAATATTACCATTAGCATCAACATATTCATATGGTGATTTTACCGAAAACTGTACAAGACCACCGTAACCTAATTCAAAATTTATACCAGATATACGTAAATCACCATTTAAATCATAAGAGTTTTCACCTAAATTCATATAGTATGTAGGTAATTCAATCATACTTGCATAACCATAACCTACAGCAATTTTAGAGTTTGTGCTAGATAAAACTACGTCATTAAAAATAGCATTAGTACCCGATACAGAATCAGCTGTTTTTACCATACCAGCAATAGATTCACCGAAAGCATCAGTACCAGATAAACCAACCATGTAAAAATTAGTTGGGCTATTAGTACTACTAATTGTGTATGGTACATTTATTGAGGTTTGGTCTGGATTTTCAGTACCGAATATACTATTTGGTAAAACCATAAAGTCTAAATGTGCCTCAAAAGACCTTGCAGTAGTAATTGCATCAGGAAGGCTTTGAGTAGTACCATCATCTATTGTATAACTACCATTAGCTGTTGTTTCAGTCATATACTCATATCTTGCTAGTCTATACGTACCTTCAAAATAAGTGACTGTAAAAAAACTACTAGCTGTATAAAACATATGTTGTAGTTGACCCTTTATTAACCAAGTATACCACGCAGATTGTTCTCTTTTATTATCAGCATTATAGTATTTATAATGATATAAATTATCAGTATCTTTTTTACCATACGTAGTAATACCCAATACTTTTGAATTAGTTGATTGAGTTATATCTTTTGGTAAGAACTCTGGTACTACTCTCGTCTGTTCTATAATTTGAGCAGGAGTATCATCATCTACTATAACAGCCTCAAATGCTCTAGAATGAGCAGCAACACTAGATGTAAATAGTACGGATGTACCAAGATCTAAGGGTTGTATATCTGCATCACATTCATAGCTTGCTATTTTTTTTAACCTAGCAGTTTTAGGACTAAATATATCAGATTCTGTAAATAATAAAAATTGAGCATTATCACTAAACATCATTATACCTTTATTTATAGGTAATGTGTGTCTTATAAATGCTGGTTTTACATCTGATACACTAATGTCTACTGGGTTATCATCACTAGCTGCTATAGCTGATACAATACCTAAATTAAAATACGACCCAGGTTGACTCATTAATATCTGTTCATCAGCCACTAAACCTAATCTATTTCTATGAAAAAATAAATTAGTTATTTGTTTACCAACTATTGATGGAAAAGGGTTTGATACATTATCACCTACTTGTCTATCTTTCCAGTAATTCTCATTACCTAGTATATTAGCGTTAGTTTCATTTAATCTAATAAAAGTAAATGAGCCGTTTCGGTTATTTACCAAAGCGTGTGGCATTGAGTTAGGATTTAAACGTAACTTTACTTGTTGATCTGTACCTGTACCATGAAAGTTATGAGGTCTTATAGTTTCTTCATAACTACCAGTTCCACTAATACCATTGTCAGCAACAAATTTTAGATAATAATTATCAGTTTCTACATCAGAATCATTTGATACTTCAACTACATATCCATGTTTATTCATAGCTGGTAGTCTACTAACATCTTGTGCTTTTGTAGATATAACACTCATGTTTTCGTTTACAGCACCACCAAGAAAGTTTACATTTTTTGCATTTGTACCATAAAGAAATAATCCACTACCTATAACTTCAGCAGTTACACCAGTCATATTTGCATTAACAGACGCAGCTAATCCATTTAAAATAGTTGACATAGATAAAATACCTTCGTCAGGATTCTTAGGAGTTTTAAAATAGCCTATGCTAGCTACATCTCGATATGTTGTCACAGGTTCTACAGACTCTACTGAAATACGATACTGTTGTTGATTAGGAGTACCTTTACCTGTAAATATAGATATATACTTATCTTCTGCAGCTGTCTGATTGGTTTCTCTAATTAAACCACCATTTGTAAGTGTAATTGTAGCAGTGTAACGGTTGTCATAATCTTGTGTATATCCTAAAAAAGTTGATGCATTTTGAGTACCAGAACCATCATATTGTGGATCGTTAGTAGCAATATAAGCAACACCATTTACTTGTAAACTACCCTCAAGATTTTCAGTAATATTATTTCCGTTAGAATCTAAAATATTACTAGCACCTAAATTATTACCTAAATGGTCAGTAAATAAATTTCCAGTAAGTATAACATTATCACCACCAGAAAATGAAAAAGGTGCAGATGCAGCAAATGATGTACCTGCTTCAGGGTTTCCCCATGTTGAACCAGCAAGATTTATTGCATTAGTACCTGTAGCTGGTGGCCCAAGAAAGTCTACTTTTAAAGAAGTAGCCCTATAGTATGTGTTAGGATTAGGTGGAGTTGTTGTACTTGAAGTACTATACAAAACATACTCAGTATTATAAGCAATCGTATCTAGCCTTACATATGAATAATCACCATTGTGTAGTGGTGCAGGTGCAGTAGTAGATTCTTCAACTACAGTTACGTTTTTATTAGCAATCAGTGTGTAGTCTTGTATTGTAGTTACAGAGTATTCAGTTTGATTTGCACTTATAATATTAAATAAGTAACTAAGATCACCTTGACTATTATAGTTTAAAGTCTGTGGAGTACCATTAATATCCCATATTTTTAAAGGGATTGCTTGATCGCCCGTAATTTGAAATATATATTTTTCATCATCATCTCTTACTATCTCAAACCATTTTCCATAATTATTTGCACCACTAAGGTTAGCTACAAATTCTGCAGGAGGACGTTTTTTAAGACCAAATGTTATATCTGGAACAGCATTATCACACGCCCTTAATTGTCCTGGAAATTTTATTTTATCTGGTTGTTGAGATACACCCCCAAGAAAGTTTGGGATACGTTGATTTACTGCTGCCATTACATTCTTCTTAATACTTTAAATGGTTTATACACGGTGTTAGCATCGTGTTGATACTGATAATCATTAAATATATTATGGTCTCCTTGTTTGCTTTCATATTCTAAAGCTGAAGCCCTCGCAAGTGCCTCATCTGATTCAAGTAATTGAGCAGATTGTGGATTATTTACCATACGATTAGAAGCCAGTTTAGTAGCTCTAACAGTAATATAATCTTTAAAAACTTGAGGTAGATCTTCAAAACTTAGCATCCATATAATATCAAAATATAATTTACTACAATTTTCAAAAGTGAAAGTATGTCCTTTTTTATCGTATACTTTCATAATTCCATTATCACTACGTCTGACTACATCAAAATCTTTACCGTGTTGAAAGATATTAAGGTCTATTTGTAAAACATTGTTTGGTATAATACATTGATTATTTGTATCAAGATTTATAGGGTACTCATTCTCTGTGTTGTATGACCAGCCCTCAGCTTGTATCTCACGGCAGACTTGCCTTAGAGTCTTTTGTGCTATAACCACTTCGGGGCTTTGAACCTCTAAAGTGTTAACTGGGGATTCTCCAACGCTCATCAGGATTGAGTTTACAGCATCTATTTCGGTAGACACTCCGTAAGTTATTGCTGACATAAAAAAAAGGGGGACACGAAGCCCCCATATAAAAAATAAAATTAACCGTTTGCAGGGTATGTTGTACCAAATGCACTTGGCTTTGTAGTTGTTCCTGCGAACAATTCTACACAAGCTGCAGGGTTAACAAAATCTGCTCCCATAGCTAGTCTTCCTAGGATGACATCGCCTTGATATACAACTGACACATCGCCAGATGTTACCTGTACCTGTGGTCCTATTGTTTCTACTACACCTGCAGCTTCTCTTTGGAAGATTAATCCACATGTGTTAGCGAAAGCAGTAGAAGCACCGTAGTTGTTACGAGTACCGTAGTTGTTACCTGTAACTGCTGTAGCTGTTTCAACTGATTCAGATACGAATGAACCTGTATTTCCAGGATCTATTGTATCAAGGTCAGTAGCAGCTGATGCACCAGAAGATGGAGCATACTTAGTACCATACTTAGAGAAGAATGGAACGTTCATTGATTT
>CENX01005802.1_pt1 | contig 11976 bp, 15 predicted proteins | sample 361321 | NCBI WGS metagenome assembly CENX01 (sample SAMEA2619678, study PRJEB7988) | marine metagenome | isolation source: saline water (ENVO:00002010), including | reverse complement strand
AATACATGTAACAGCTGAACTATTTTCAATAGATGGAAAAGATAGATATTTTGTAACATCATTTAATAAAATAAAAAATGCAAAAATACTTGGAAATCAAATTGGAGAAATTTTAAAAAAAAAATCAAAAAACTCGTATAAGAATTAAAATGCATATATTGCTCACAAGACCATTAGATGATTGTAAGGATTTGATTTTAAAATTTAAATCATTAGGCAATGCTGTTTCACATTTACCTGTAATTGAAATTAAAAAAAAAATTCATGAAAATATTGATTTTAATCAGTATAAAGGGATTATATTTACTAGCGCCAATTCAATAAAAAACTTAACGAATGTAAAAATAAATAAAAATGTTTTGTGTTTTTGCGTAGGCTCATACACAGAAAAAGAAGCTAGTAAAAGTGGATTTCAAAATATTTTTGCAGCTGAAGGAAATGTAAAAAATTTAAAGGAAATAATTTTAAGAAATTTTAATAAAAAAGATGGTAAATTAATTTATATAAGTGGAGAAATTGTAACCCAAGAACTAGATAAAGACCTAATTCATGAAGGATATTCAGTTGATAGAATAGTAAATTATTCAGTCTCACATATTGAAAATATTAAACCAGAGTTTTTTGAGGAATTAAAAAAATCTATGCCTGACATTGTTTTTATTTATTCAAAAAATAGTGCAATAAGTTTTATGAACATAATAAAAAAAAACAACATGCAAGATGAATGGATGAATACAAATTTAATGTGTATAGGCGAAAAAACCTCAAATATTTTAAATGAAATTAAGTGGAAAAAAATTTTCTTATTTAATTCTGGTGAAGAAGAATATTTCATATATAAAATTTAGACATGGAAGTTATAAAAAAATTTAATGAATTATTTTTATCGGTTTGGAATGAGGGAATATTGGGTATTAATTTTGCACAAATTCTAATTGCGATAGGTATTTTTTTAATTTTTCTAATATTTAGAGGTCTTATCAGTAAATTAATTATCAAAAAGTTAGAGATTGTATCAAAAAGAACCACAAATAAATTAGATGATACCTTTGTTAAGGCCATGGTAGGACCTGCAAGATTTTTACCTATAGTTTTAGGTTTCTTTTTTGCAACCTATTATGCAACTTTTGGAGAGGAAGCCGGTGAACTAGTTGAGACAATTAACAGAACCTTAATTACAATTTTACTATTTTGGATAATACACCAAATTATTGAACCTATATCTTATGTTTTAAGTGGACTTAATAAAATTTTAACTAGAGAATTAATTGGTTGGATAATAAAATCTCTAAAAATCCTAATATTTATTTTAGGTGCTGCTGCAGTTTTAGAGTTGTGGGGAATAAAAATTGGTCCAATAATAGCTGGACTTGGACTTTTTGGTGTAGCAGTTGCATTAGGAGCTCAAGATTTATTTAAAAATCTTATTTCAGGAATTTTAGTTCTTGTTGAAAAAAGATTCAGAATGGGAGATTGGATTCTAGTAGAAGGAATCATTGAAGGAATAGTTGAAAAAATCGGATTTAGATCAACAACAATTAGAAAATTTGATAAATCTTTAGCAATTATCCCAAACTTTCAATTTGCAGAAAATGCTGTCATAAATATTAGCCAAACAACAAACTGGTTAATAAGTTGGATTATAACACTTCAATACGATACATCGGTAGATCAATTAAAGACAATTAGAAATCAGATCGAAGAACATATAATTAAAGATGAAAACTTTAATACCTCAATAGGTATAGCAGTTAGAGTCGATAAGTTTTCAGATAGTTCAATTGATATGTATGTAAGATGTTTTACAAATACAGATAGCTGGAATGATTGGTTAAAGATTAAAGAAACTTTAGCTTTAGAGATAAAGCAAATTGTTGAGAAAAATGGAGCTTCCTTTGCTTTCCCAAGTCAATCGATTTATGTTGAAAAAAAATGATTGCTATTTTTTATCTAGTACTACAAATTCTTAAACTTTATTCCTATGTTGTTATCGCTAATGTAGTTATTAGTTGGTTAGTTGCTTTTAATGTATTAAATACTTCAAATAGATTTGTTTATTCAGTATTAGAATTTACTTATAAATTAACAGCGCCCTTTCTAAATAGAATTAGAGCTTTTTTACCAAACCTTGGTGCTTTTGATATTTCTCCAATTATACTTCTTTTGTTGATATGGTTCATAGAAATGTGTATGAAGATTTATATTGCACCAATAATTTTTAATTAAATCATGATTTTAATAGATGGAAAAAAAACAGCCGCTAAACTTAGGGAGAAACTTAAAAATGAAGTTTTACAATTAAAAATAAAATATAATAAAGTTCCAGGACTTACAGTTATATTAATTGGCGAACTTGCTCCAAGTCAAATTTATGTTCGTAACAAGGAAAAATCTGCAAATGAGGTGGGTCTAAAATCAGATGTGATAAAGTACCCAGAAAATGTTGAAGAAAAAACAGTTTTAAAAAAAATTGAGGAATTAAATAATGATCTTTCTGTATCAGGTATTTTAGTTCAACTTCCTCTTCCAAAACATATAGATAAGCAAAAAGTCATTGAGGCTATTAAACCAAATAAAGATGTAGATGGATTTCACCCAATGAATGTAGGAAACCTATCATCAGGCTATGAAAGCTCGGTTCCGTGTACACCACTTGGCTGTTACTTACTAATAAAACAAATCGAACCAAATCTTAATGGTAAAAAAGCTGTTATAATTGGTAGATCAAATTTAAATGGAAAACCCATGATGCAACTACTCTTAAAGGAAAACTGCACAGTAACTATTACTCATTCTAAAACAAAAGATTTGAAGGATGAGTGTTTAAAAGGCGATATAATAGTTGCTGCAGTAGGTATTCCAGAACTTGTTAAAGGAGATTGGGTGAAAAAAGATGCTGTAGTAATTGATGTTGGAATAAATAAAACAGAAAAAGGAATTGTTGGAGATGTTTCTTTTGACGAGGTATCTAAAGTTGCAAAGGCATTGACGCCAGTACCTGGAGGAGTCGGCCCAATGACCATAGCTTGTTTAATTAAAAATACTATTGAGTGCTTTAAAAGAGACTTAAAGTAATTCAAATTTAGGAAAGTTTAGATCTTCCTCCGTCTACAGCAATTATTTGACCAGTAACCCATGCGCTGTCTTCAGTAATTAGAAATTTAGCCAATGATGCAGAGTCTTTGCCTTCTCCCAATCTCTTTAAGGGGTGAGCTTTTGCAATGCCTTTTGCAATAGCTTCATTTCTTAACATTGGTTTAGCAATTTTCGAATTTGTTAAGCTTGGAGCTATGCAGTTTACTCTAATATAAGGTGCAAATTCTGCAGCTAAAGAAACTGTTAACCCCTCCACAGCAGCTTTGGTGGAGGCGATAATTGAGTGATTAGTAAAACCTCTTTGTGCAGCAACAGTTGAAAAAAAAACTATAGCACCGTTATTTTTTTTTAATGTATCTTGATAACTCTTAATTATTTCTACTGCTGAATACAGGTTCAGTTTCATACATTTATGAAAATCTTCTTCCTTAATTAATTTTAATGGTTTTAAATCTATTGAACCTACACAATAAGCAATTCCTTTTACGTCATCTATCTGATTTTTAACCTTGTTTATAAAATTATCTTCCATAACATCGGCAACTGTAAATGAACAATCTAATTTTTCGGCAAGTAAATTGACTTCATCTTTATTTCTTCCAACTAGATGAATCTCTTTTCCACTATCTTTAAGTTGTTTTGACAAATTTGACCCTACTGATCCTGTAGCACCAAAAATTAAATATTTTGCAGTCATGCAAAAGATATAACACCAAAATCACACCAAATAATTACAGTTTTGAAATTTTATGTCGCATCACTTAAAATTTTCCCTAATAAAACCACCTTAATTAATTTAAATTTAAAAAAAATTGAATATAATTTTTCTTACTGTAAAGAGTAATCATGTTTAAAATTATAATTTTATATGAACTCTTCTTTTTGTTTTTTTGGAACATAATTTATTATGGTACCGATATAAAAGCATATGCACAAAATGATTTATTAACTTTAATTTATATATTTCTAACTACAATGGCATTGGGATGGGTCTTGTTAAACACTGCCAGAATAGCATTTGGAAAAATACCAGATCCAAGAAAACCTACTAAAAACAAACAGTAAATCATAATTTAATTATGAAGTTATTTATTATTTTAGGAAATCAACTTTTTCCTATTAAGGATTTAAAAAAATTTAAAGATGATCATCTGTTTTTTATGGCAGAGGATTACGAACTTTGCACTTATCAAAAACACCACAAAAAAAAGATTTTACTCTTTTTATCCTCAATGAGATCATATTTTGATGATCTTAAAGCAAATAATTTTAAAATAAACTATTTAAGTATTGAAAATAAAGACTTTAAAATAAAATATACAGATAAACTTTTAAAAACTTTAAAAAAAAATAAAATTAAAGAGATTTCATCTTATGAGATTGAGGATAAGCATTTCGAAAAAAAAATGCATAATTTTGTGAAAAAAAATAACTTAATTTGGAATAAAGTTAAGTCTCCAATGTTTTTAAATTCTAGAGAAGAATTTAATGAATATTTATCAAAAAATAAAAAACCTTTTATGGCGACTTTTTACAAAGGTACTAGACAAAAACTTAATATTTTAATGAAGAAAGATGGGACCCCAGAAGGTGGTAAATGGAGTTTTGACGAAGATAATAGAAAGAAACTACCAAAAAATACTAGGGTTCCAATGTTTCCAAATATAATTGAGACAAAACACACAAAAAATTTAAAACCTATTATTAATAAAACATTTAAAGATCATCCAGGGGATACAAATAATTTTTGGCTTGCAACTGAATATAGTGATGTTGTTAAACTTCTTAATTTTTTTTTAAAAGAAAAATCAAATTTTTTTGGCGATTATGAAGATGCTGTTGATCAAAGTAATAATATTTTATTTCATAGCGCTTTAAGTCCATACATTAATTTAGGTCTTATAACTCCTGAGTTTATAATTTCAAAAACATTAGAATTTCATAAAAAAAATAAGATAAGACTTAACTCCTTAGAAGGATATGTAAGACAAATTATAGGTTGGAGAGAATTTATGAGAGGTATTTATCAAAAATATAGTAATGAAATGGAAACAAGAAATTTTTTTAAACAAAATAGAAAGATGAAAGCCTCATGGTACGATGGAACAACTGGCTTACCTCCTTTAGATTATGCAATTAAGAATGCAGTAAAATTTGGTTGGTCGCACCACATTGAAAGGTTGATGATACTTTCAAACATTATGAACTTATGTGAAATAAAACCTAAAATTGTTTACAACTGGTTTATGGAAATGTTTGTTGACTCCTCTGATTGGGTGATGGTGCCTAATGTTTATGGAATGGGTTTATTTAGTGACGGAGGCATTTTTGCAACTAAACCATATATCTGTGGATCAAGCTACTTCATGAAAATGATGGATTTTAAAAAAGGTGAATGGTGTAACACTATGGATGGTCTGTATTGGAGATTTATAAATAGAAATAGAACTTTCTTTTTAAAAAATCCCAGACTGTCAATGATGGTAAGAATTTTTGACAAAATGAAACTAGAGAGAAAAAAACTAATATTATCAGAAGCAGAAAAATTTATAAATAAAAATACATATGGCAATTAAAGTTTTTTTTAATAATTCATGTAATATCTGTAGATTGGAAATAAATCACTACAAGAAGATTGCTGATAGTAATTTAGAATGGATTGATATCACAAATAATGATGAGGCTTTAAAACTAACATCTAAATCACAAGAAGAGTTATTAAGAAGACTTCATGTAATTGATGACGGGAAGGTGATTGAAGGAGCTGAAGCATTTGTAATTTTATGGTCGAAAATACCTAAATATAATTTTCTATCAAAAATATTTTCCTTTAAACCTTTTTTTGTTTTATTTCATTATATTTATGAACTTATTGCTTATTTTTTATTTTTGAAAAATAAACACCAACTAAAATGAAAAAACAAAATTTACCTTCTAAGACTTGTCCAGTTTGCAAAAGACTATTTGTTTGGAGAAAAAAATGGAAACTTAATTGGGATCGAGTAAAATATTGTTCAAAACGATGTTCTTCTAAATAAATTCTTGAACAATCTTTGGTATATAGTTCTTAAAATTAAAAAAACCTTTATTGCAATATTTCCAAGAATACTGATCAATTTTTCTATATACATAAGAGATATTTTTAAAATTATTTGAGTTTATATAATCTAAATTATCACCAACACACGGGTATTGTGCTAGTAAATTCCCTTCTATTTCTTTTAGATCTTCAATTTTGATCATTTTACAATTTAAGTTTTTATTTCTTAAGATTTTTATTTGATCGTCTATTAGTGCTCTTTTAAAGTTAATAACTTTTTCATCTAGTTTTATTTGCCTTGAGCCATTCCCATTAAAAACAAAATAAATATTTTTAAATGATTGATCTTTAAAATCACTTTGATCAAAAGATATATTGTTTTCAAATATCAATAGATTCTGATCATTTGATATATTTGCACTTAAAAAATTATTATTTATAATTGAATAATTTCTTTCATCAATTACTGGAACTGGATTTTCGTTTAGTTTTATGTTGCTAAATCTATTATTAGTAAATTTTTTTATATTCCATTCCGAAGCAATATAATTTTTACCTTTAGTTTGAATACCTGAAGTCCATCTCCAACCCAAAGTATTTGAAGCACTATCCCCATCAAAAAGATATTTCATGAAAAACTCTGCTCCTAATTGCCAAGGCAAGTTAAGAGTAAAAATCCAAATACTTGCAAACCACATTCTAGTATGGTTATGAAGATAATTATGACTTTTTAACTCACCAACCCAGGTGTTAAAACATTCGATTTGAGTTTTCCCTTCAATGGCGCTTAAGTAATTTTTATCATCTTTGTATTCTTGCCTAAGTCGATTTAAATCTATGATATAATCTCTCCACACATCTGGCCTGAGCTCTAACCATCCTTTCCAATAAATACGCCATAATACCTCTTGAATAAATTTTTCTATTTTAGTAAACGAAGTCTTTTTTAAAGAAAGATGCATTACTTCTTTCTCAGATAAAACACCATGAGTTATATAAGGTGAAAGACAAGAGGTATTTGATCTTTTATCTGGACCAAAATCGAAATTTCTAAGCTTTGAATAGTTTGAAAGGTTTGTGTTTATAAAATTATTTAGTAATTCAACGGCCTTTACCCTTGATGGATCAAAATTCATAATTTTTATCTTAATTTTTTTTTATGAAAATTGATAAATTTCTCAATATTAGATTTATTGAAAGTTTTATTTTCCTCAAATGATACTTTTTTCATAGAGTAAGCCTTACTTTTCGTCCTTCTTGAATGAATGGTTATATTACCTTTATATAGTTTTAATTTAACTGAGCCATTAACTTTCTTTCTATTATTATCAATTATTCTTTGTAATTTAAATCTCTCTTTAGAATACCAATATCCATTGTAGATAAGCTCAGCATATCTTGGCATAATCTCATCTTTTTTATGCATTATTTTCTTATCAAGCGTTACAGACTCCATGGCTCTATGTGCAATCATTAATAATGAACCGCCTGGTGTTTCGTAAACTCCTCGAGATTTTATCCCTATAAATCTATTCTCAACTAAATCAACTCTTCCAATCCCATTTCTACCTGCAACATTATTTAACTTAGTTAAAAGATTCGATGGGGATAATTTTTTACCATCTATTCCAACCGGATCTCCATTTTTAAAATTGATAACTATGAAAGTGGGTTTATTTGGAGATTTTTCAGGAGAAAGTGTTCTTTGAAAAATAAAATCAGGTGCAGGATTTTTTGGATCCTCAAGTGCTTTTCCTTCCGTTGAGGTATGAAATAGATTATCATCAATAGAAAAAGGAGGCGCACCTCTTTTATCCTTTGGAATTGGTATATTATTTTTATAAGCATATTTAATTAAATCAGATCTTGAATTCATTTCCCATATTCTCCATGGTGCAATTACTTTTATATTTGGTTCAAAATAGTGATATCCTAGTTCAAATCTAACTTGGTCATTACCTTTTCCTGTTGAACCATGTGAAACAGCAAATGCTTTAAATTTTTTTGCAATTCTAATTTGGTCTTTTGCAATAAGTGGTCTCGCTATTGAAGTCCCAAGTAAATAAACACCCTCATACAATGCATGACCTCTAATCAATGGAAAAACATAATCTTTTACAAAAGTATTTTTTAAATCATTAATTATTATTTTTTTTACTCCTAGATTTTTAGCATTTGAAATAATTTTTCTTTTATCCATTTTTTGACCTATATCAGCAGTATAGGCAATTATCTCTGCATCGTAATTTTCTTGAAGCCATTTAAGAATTATTGATGTATCAAGCCCGCCTGAATAGGCTAACACAATTTTCTTTTTAAATTTCATTATTAAATTTTTATTTTAAGTGCAGCTTTTTTTTGCAGAATTATATGCTTTCGTAAAACCCATCAATGAATAATGGTCTATTGTTTGAGAACCTGATTTATTATAGCCAGTTATCATAATTCTTGATGCTTTCTTCATAACTTTAATCATTTTCTTTTCTATTTTATTGTCTGCAATCCAAGCAAAATTTTCCTGAGAAATATCAAATTTGTATTTATTTTTCCCTGACTTAGCGATTATAGAATTTTGTTTATTGTATTCATATCCAGAGGTTGAGCTTATTTCGTCAATTATGTTATCTTTTGGTCTAAAACTCACAAATAATCTCGCATCTCTCGATTTACTTTTTGGAGATTGGAGCACGGGTTTTGATTGAGCAAAACATACTTTCTCGGAACTATCAGATACAAAAACTATAGTCTCCCAGTCCTTAAATTTGCCAATTTTTTTTACTTCTTGAGCATTTAAATGATTGAAAAATAATAAGCAGATCAAAGCTAAATAAATTTTTTTAATCATGGGCATGGGTTAGGATAAATTTTTTGAACTTCATTAATTTCTTTTATAATTTCTTTTGTAAGATTTACATTTACACTTTCTATATCAGTTTTCAACTGCTCCATCGTCGTTGCTCCTATAATAACACTAGATATAAAAGGTTGAATTTCACAAAACTTAATAGACATCTTTGCAAAATCAATATTATACCTTTTAGCAATTTTATAATATTCCTCAACCGCTTCATTCGTATTTGGCTTTCTATATCTTGTCCAAAAATCAAAGTCTCTTTCCATACGTGAATTTTTTGGAAATTTGTTATTTCTGTATTTTCCAGTTAAATACCCACTAGCTAATGGAGAGTAGGCCAATAATCCAATATTTTCTCTTATTGATATTTCAGATAAACCAATCTCATAAGTTCTGTTTAGTAGACTGTAAGGGTTTTGAATAGACATCATCCGGGGAAGTTTTTTTTCTTTTGATAACTCTAAATATTTTGAAACACCCCATGGTGTTTCGTTTGATAAACCTATATTTCTTATTTTTCCTTCTTTAACAAATTTATTTAAATTTTCTAAGACTTCTTCAAATTGTGTCCAATTATTATTATCATCATGCTCATATCCCAATCTACCAAATGTATTTGTATTTCTTTCAGGCCAATGTAATTGATAAAGATCTATGTAATCTGTTTGTAGTCTTTTTAGGCTATTGTTAATTGCTTCTGTCATTTTTTTTAAATTATAATTATTGCCACCACCCCTAACGTATGATCTCATTGGTCCGGCAACTTTTGAGGCCAAAATTACTTCTTTTCTTCTTCCACTTTTTTTAAACCAATTTCCAATAATCATCTCAGTATGGCCAAAAGTTTTTTCTTTCGGTGGGATGGAATATATCTCTGCTGTGTCCCAAAAATTTACTCCTTTATCAAGGGCATAATCCATTTGCTCAAAACCCTCTTTTTCTGAATTTTGCTCCCCCCAGGTCATCGTACCGAGACATATTGTGCTGATACTAATATCGGTATTTCCTAATTTTTTGTAATTCACGTATAAATTTTTTTTTATTTTTTATGTCTTCTTGAATAATTATCAAAAGAATATTATATTATTTAATATGCAATTTAATAAACAAAATATTTTTAATAAAGCTAAATCAGCCAATCAAATAAATGTTGTAATGGATGAAGGGTTAAGAGCTTACATGCTTAAAGTCTATAACTATATGGCTACCGGAGTTCTTTTAACAGGCATAATAGCTTTGATGTCATTTAAGATGTCAGTAATAACAGATTCTTCTGGTGCAATTTCAGGATTTACAGCTTTTGGAAATGCTTTGTTTTTCTCAGGTTTAAAATGGGTAGTGATGTTAGCTCCTCTCGGCATAGTTTTTTATATGAGTTTTGGTATTAATAAGATGAGCTCTTCAAAGGCTCAGACAGTTTTTTGGATTTTTGCAGCACTGATGGGGTTATCTTTATCTTGGATACTATTAGTTTATACCGGAGTTAGTGTGGCTAGAGTTTTTTTTATAACTTCAGCAACATTTGGGGCAATGAGTATATATGGATATACTACTAAAAGAGATCTAACAAAACTTGGATCATTTTTGATGATGGGTTTAATTGGAATAATTATTGCATCTCTAGTAAATATATTTCTTAAATCCTCTATGATGTATTTTGTAATATCTATATTAGGAGTGTTGATCTTTGTTGGTCTTACAGCATACGATACTCAAAAGATCAAAAATATGTATGCTGCTTCAGACAGCGGAGAAATGATTGGTAAAAAAGCAGTAATGGGTGCGTTGACGTTGTACTTAGATTTCATTAATTTATTTATAATGCTTTTGAGATTGTTTGGCCAAAGAAGATAGATAGTAGTCTATAAATTTTTCCAGTCAGTATTTTTTAATAAAATTTCTAATTCAGAAGAGTTTTTCAAAATTTTTCCTTTTGAGTCAGTGATTAGGTATCTTAAATTTTTGTTACTCGGTCTAAAATTCTTACATATTTTATACATTGCATTTTCAGCAGCATTTTTAAATACACTGAATTCGATTTTTTTACTTGAAATATTTAATCCATAATCTTTCCATGATCCTTGTGATACCATTGTTGCATATAGATTTAAGATAATTTTAAGCTCGTTTCTTTCAAAAAAAAGATTTTGGTTTTGAAGGAGTCTTTTATTATTTATGACAAGTTTTAATTTTCTACTCATTAATTTTATACTTATTAATTATTTTGATTTGAAAAATCGTAAATATCAGTGTAATTGGTAATAATCCCCAAACTTTAAAATTTATCCAAAACTCTTCTGATTGAGTCCTCCAGACAATTTCATTTAGTAAAGCTAAAAAAAAGAAAAAAAACATCCATCTACTATTTAAAATCTTCCATCCTTCATTATCCATTGGCATTGATTTACCTAGTAATTTTTTAAGAATAGGTTCATCTGTAAAATATTTACCTAAAAATAGCGCAATACCAAATATAATATTAATAATGGTAGGCTTAATGTATATAAAAACCGGGTTATCAAAATATATTGTTAAACCACCAAATAGTGTAATAAATATACCTCCCACCAAAGGTATCATTGGGATTTTTTTTTCCATTAACCACATGACTGCAAGAGCAAATAGAGTTGCAACTATAAATGGAGGAATCGCAATTTTTAAATCTTTACCTCCCCTGTAATATATAAAGAGAAAAATAAACAAAGGTCCATATTCTGATAAAAATTTAATTAAAGATCTGTTCACTGCTACATATTAACAGATTAATATAACATTCATATTTTTTTTATTGATTTTTGTTTCCAAATACCCATATTTGGTTAGTGACTATTCAAAAAGCAAAATTCTCAATTGGCGACGTAGTTAAACATAAGCATTTCGATTTCAGAGGCGTTATATACGATGTCGATTTTGAGTTTAACAATTCTGAAGAATGGTATGAGTCAATTCCAAAAAATGTTAGACCAAGAAAAAATCAGCCATTCTA
>CENX01029410.1_pt1 | contig 11978 bp, 7 predicted proteins | sample 361321 | NCBI WGS metagenome assembly CENX01 (sample SAMEA2619678, study PRJEB7988) | marine metagenome | isolation source: saline water (ENVO:00002010), including | reverse complement strand
ATCGACTTAAAGCAAGCGGTGCAAAAAATGTCACGCTCATGAGATTTAAAGATGGCGGGCACGGTGTCTTCAGGGCGAAGGAAACAAAAACCTATGCAGCAATGGAGGAGTTTTTCGCGAAGGTGCTCAAGAGGAGCCCCGGGACCACTGCGCCAAAAAACAAGGTCACAAATGGTTGCAAGTAGATTTGCTAGTTTCAAAGCGCCATGAAATGGTGTCAGCCTAAATGCCTTCAAATCCAATTGTTACAATCTTTGTTGAACAGAAAATCTGATTTTTCGATTCTCTCTGCGTAGAATTGCTTCGCCTACAACACCATTTATGGTAACGATTCTCTATGAGGGTTTTTATTCAGGTCCTAATGGTGGTTATTCCACTACTAATCAACGCCCAAACCCCAAACCGGGCCACTTTAACCCTTGTCCAAGAGCGTGGCTTTAACGAGTTCGACATGGATTTGGACGTTCAACTGATTGGAGGATCAGATGACACCTCAAGGCTTACAGGGAGCGTGCAAGTGGAAGTGAATATCATTCCGGGAATTCCAAGCACCGACCAACTCACGATTCTAAACGCCAACGTCCGCGGGAGTGACGTCGACCTTTCCTCAGGAGGCTTTTTTGCAAATTATTCTTTTACGAGCAAAGGTCTGAGATTTTCTCTGCGGTCGATTCTCGACCCAGGTGTTGTTGATCCAGAAACTGGGGAATTTGATGCTTCGCAATACGAAATTACAGCCGATCGTGGAGTTCTGGAGGGGTCGGCTTATACCCTCTTAACGGGCGGCCAAGAGATTGATTTTAATTTTGCCGATGAACCTTTTTCGGGTGTAGGGGGTGGGACTGGAAAGATTACCGTGACACCAAGCAGAACTGTAGGATCGAGAGTCTACTTTAATCTCGCCGTTGAGCTGCCCCTCAGCCTGGATCAGGCGATTGATACCGAACAATCTCCAGTTGCTGCCGATGTGAAAATCGACGGCATAATGAAGGCCGTCGGTGAAACCTTTATCGAGGTTGCTGATTATGCGAGCTGGGCCGCACAGCAAGGATTCCCCTCCCAGAGTGAAAATGCATTTCAGCTTTGGCCGTCTGCATCAAACTACCATTATTTCGCCCTCGGCTTCAGCAGGGCTTCGGCCCCAGATCAGCTTTTTGATTTCAGTCAAGCCGGTGCAACTCTTAAAACCGCAGGAGAGTTTGCTCTTGGAAGTTTAGAAATACAGTGGTCCGAGGACCTTAAAACTTGGAGCCAAGTCCCCGCTATAGCAATGGCCAGCGGAAGAAGCGCCATCACTTATCTAGATTCTCTAGCCGAGCCCTCGATTGTAAAGATGGACCAGGCAAAGCGTTACCTCCGAATTATCCGCCTAGATGCGCCCTAGATCATTACAGATCTCAGCATAAGATCGGCTTCAATCCTCTCCGAAATGGGACTCATTATCTCAAGAAGGCCGATGGAAGAGATCATCGATTGTCCTTTGGATTTTTTCAGGACCTGTTGTAGTTTAAAACTGAAGTTGGTCTGTCGAGACGGCAGCAGGAGAAGTAACTTGTAATTTTCTGCATCTCACTACGTTTTCATACCATGGCGATGATTGCAAAAAATCTCCTCGGATTCCTCATCTTAATTTTCGGCATCCAGCTGGCTCCTGGCGCTGAAAATTTCACGCCTGGAAGCCTTGAGTTTTTTGAGAAAAAAATCAGACCCGTTCTCGCAGAACATTGCTATAAATGTCATTCTTCCGATTCTAAAAAGCTCAAAGCCTCTCTCTACCTTGACACCCGAGCCGGTTTCCTCAAAGGCGGAGATACCGGTCCAGCCATTGTCCCCGGCGATCCCGAAAAATCGCTTCTCATCGAAGTGATCCACTACACGGACACCGACATGGAAATGCCGCCTAAATCAAAACTACCCGATGCTGTCATCGCCGACTTCGAGACTTGGGTGAAAACCGGAGCAGCCTGGCCGGCAGAAGAAGCTTCCGCGACCAAAAGCAACGCCAGCACCTTCGACCTCGCAAAACGGAAGTCAGAACATTGGAGCTGGAAACCTCTCGCTCCAGCGCCCCGAACTGCTGGCTTCATTGATAATCTTATCGGTGAAAAGCTCAAGGAAGCCAAACTCCTTCCCGCTCCCCATGCCGAACCTGTCACCCTTCTCCGAAGGCTGACCTTCGACCTCACCGGCCTACCGCCAACTGTCGAAGAAATCGAACGCTTCGAAAAAGACGTGGTTACCGATCTAGAATCAACCATTGAGTCAACCGTAAATCGTCTTCTTGACTCCCCTCATTTTGGCGAACGCTGGGGTCGTCACTGGCTCGACCTCATGCGCTATGCTGAAAGTCATGGCCACGAATTTGACTATCCAATTCACAACGCCCACCACTACCGCGATTACGTCATACGCGCGCTCAATTCGGACGTTCCCTACGACCAATTCGTCACCGAACACATCGCTGGCGACCTCCTTCCAAAGCCACGGCTTCACCCTGAAAATCAAACCAATGAATCCATCATCGCCACCGGTTTTTGGTATCTCGGTGAGGCAACCCACTCACCAACAGATGTTCGCGGAGACGAGGCCATACGTATCGACAATATGATCGACACCTTCTCGAAATCATTCCTTGGCCTTTCAGTCGCCTGTGCCCGTTGCCACGATCACAAATTTGATGCGATCTCCACTGAAGACTACTACGCACTCACCGGCTACCTTCAAAGCACGCGGCGAAATGAGCACAAACAAGATTCCGGAAAGAAGATCGCTCGGGGCATCGAAGAAATTGAAAAGATCGCGGCTAGTGGAAATGAAAATTTCAAGGATTTAGGGACTCAAGTAACCCTTCCGACGAATGTTCCTGAAGGACTCCTCCTCCCCACCAACTCTGACTGGTTCCCCTCCGGTCAGGCCTTCGGGGATTCATCCATTCCGGCTCTTACTTGGATCCCCGTAAAAAACTCCATCACCGAACAGGCGGTATATGACAGCGGCCGCTATGGAGAAAAACTACACGGGGCTCTCCGCACCCCCACTTTCACAATTAATGGCGATCGGGTTCACCTTTACGTCAAAGGAACTGCTCAAGTCCGCCTCACCATTGAAGGCCACTTTATGCAAGTCTTCAACGGGCTTCTCTTCGGTGGCACCCGCAAAGACATCAAGACCGGTGACAAATGGCAATGGGTTACCCTGAACAGTAAGGATATTGCCCAAAAGTCCGGCCAAAGAGCCTACCTCGAAATTATCGATTCAGGTCCCGGAACCATCGAGGTTAAGGCTGTGTGCACCACACGTGACCTCCCAAATATCGAAGAAATCCTACCTTCCAATCTCCACCCTAAGCCCCTCGCAAAACAGATCACCGGCAAACTCAATGATCTTGCCAAGGCGGCTAAAAAAATCTCAGACTCGATTCCAAACCCTTCGGCCACCATCCTCTCGGTCACCGATGGCACACCTGAAAACGATTACGTCCACATCCGAGGCTCGCACAAAAATCTTGGAAAAGAAGTTCCCCGCCGCTTCCTGACCGCGCTTGGTGGAGATGCTATCGCACCTCCTGAAAATGCTTCCGGCCGTCTTGAGCTCGCAGAACAGGTCGTTTCGCAAAAAAATCCACTCACCGCTCGGGTTGCCGCAAACCGTATTTGGCATCACCTTTTCGGTCGTGGCATCGTCCCCACTGTTGATGACTTCGGCCCCATGGGCATCGCTCCATCCAATCCCAAGCTTCTCGATTCACTCGCGGCTTCTCTTATCGAAGGAAAGTGGTCTCAGAAAAATCTTATCCGCCAAATCGTCCTTTCAAAGACCTACCGCCAGTCGGCCACTCCTCACACAGATCTCAGCCTTAGCTATCTTGCTGATACTGACCCCGAAAACATTCTACTTCACAAAGCTCCTGTTCGTCGTCTACAGGCCGAAGCGATCCGCGATTCGATGCTCGCCATCTCCGGTCGACTTGATCCCAAGCTTTATGGTAATTCGGTTCCTGTTTACCTTAACAGTTTTATGCAGGGCCGGGGCCGGCCCAAGTCGGGCCCACTCGATGGCGCCGGCCGGCGCTCCATCTACACAAGCATCCGCCGCAACTTCCTTCCTCCCATGATGCTAGCCTTTGACATGCCCAGCCCTTTTTCCTCAGTCGCGAGACGCACCGTTTCTAATGTCCCCGCTCAAGCCCTAACCTTGATGAATGATCCCTTTGTCGTGAGCGAGTCGAAACGCTGGGCTGATTCAACCGCAAAGATCAAGGACACGAAGACCCGAATTAAAACAATGTTCCTTCAGGCCTCCGCCCGTCGTCCTTCACCCGAACAAATGAAAACAACCCTTGCCTGGATTAAATCACATCCATCCCAAAAAACCGCCTGGGAGGACTTTGCGCATTCCGTCTGGAATACCAAGGAATTCATTTTCTTGAACTGAAAGCCTCCCTAATCACTCGCCACTTCAATTCGTAATGCACTGTCAAAACTTCCGACCCTCCTCACGCACCCGCCGTGAGATGCTCAACCAGTCCGCCTGTGGATTTGGGGCTGTTGCTCTCTCTGCTCTCCTCGCAGAGAATAGTTCTGCAAAAAAAGCGGACTATAATCCTACCGATCCCCTCGCTCCCAAGAAGCCCCACTACGCGCCCAAAGCTAAAAACGTCATCTTCCTCTACATGGATGGTGGCCCCTCGCATGTCGATACCTTCGACTACAAACCGCTACTCAAAAAATTCAATGGCCAAGACCCCCGACAAGCAATCGGGAAGCTTGAACCTACCCAGTTCGACAACATTGGAAAGGTCATGCAATCCCCCTGGGCTTTTAAACAACATGGCGAGTCCGGGGCATGGGTCAGCGATCTCTTTCCCAATATTGCAAAGGTTGCCGATGACCTCACCTTTATCAAATCGATGACTTCCAAGTTCCCGGAACACACCGCTGCGAACTACTTCCTCCACACCGGATCAGGCCTTCAAGGTCGCCCTAGCATGGGCGCTTGGGTTGGTTATGGGCTCGGCACCGAAAACCAAAACCTCCCCGGTTTTGTGGTCCTGAACGGAGGCCTGATTCCTCCAGGAGGACTCGATAATTTCAATTCCGGATACCTTCCTGCCGCCTATCAGGGATCGGTCTTCAACCCCGGGAACACTCCCGTCGCAAATATCAAACCCGCCGAATCCAGCCCCGCAATCCAAAGGCGAAAACTGGATCTGATGCGACAGCTCGATCTCTCTTCTAAAGAACGATTCGCAGGCGAAGATCAGATCGAATCCGCCATCCTAAATTACGAAACCGCCTTCCGCATGCAGGCCGCGGTCCCAGACCTCATGGACCTCTCCGGCGAGTCGGACACCGTGAAAAAGATGTATGGCCTAGAGTCAGATTTCAATCAGACCAAAACCTTCGGCCGACAATGCCTTCTCGCTCGCCGCCTCGTCGAACGCGGGGTTCGCTTCATCGAACTCACCTGCCCCGGTGGCAACGGTGATCGCTGGGACCAACACGGCAACCTTGTCGATGGCCACAACAAAAACTGTAAAACCGTCGATCAACCGATCGCCGCTCTCATCACCGACTTGAAAAAACTGGGCATTCTCGAGGAGACCCTCGTCATCTGGACCGGCGAATTCGGCCGGACGCCCTTTGCTCAAGGAGGTAACGGCCGCGACCACAACCCCTTCGGCTTTACCACTTGGCTGGCCGGCGGCGGCGTCAAACCAGGGGTGTCCTATGGTGCGACCGACGAATGGGGATACAAAGCCATCGAAAACAAAGTGGAGATCCACGACCTCCACGCCACCATGCTCCACCTCCTTGGCATCGACCACACCAAGAGCACCTTTCGCTTTTCTTCAAGAGACATGCGCCTCACCGACGTCCACGGCCACATCATCAAAGATATTTTGGCTTAAGAAAGATTTCCACCCAATTACCTTTGCGGTTCTATCCCAGCTTCGCTGGTCTCAATACACTTTTTGGAGCTAGGTTTTCGTGTCGGAATATCTGAAAAACTCTCCCCGCTTACGATGCTATGAAGCGGCCGATTTAAAGTCCTCTCGCCAAAAGCAAATTCCTAGGAGAAACTGTAAAACCACTCGGTAATTCACCAGAATCTTCGCATGCATTTTTTCATTTTTTGCACTTCAATGATGATCGTCTCCACGTCCTACGTAGGATACGCTCAGGGGAAACAGCCGCCAGTTACCGAGATTTATAAGAATTACGATGGTAACAAAGATGGCATGTTAGAAGCCAACGAACTTACCGGCAGCCGCTATGCGAGGCAGTTTCCTCGTTGGGATGCCAATGGTGACCAAAAAGTTTTCCCCCAAGAAATCGTTGCTTTTCGCAAACGATTTGGAATTGCGGCTGATGGGACTTTGCTACGCGCTCAAACACAAAAGATAGGGGCGCCAAAATTTGTGATCCCTAGGATGAGCGAGCTGAAGCGACTAAAAAAAGGTGTCCCACTGTCACGTGAAGAGGCCCGTAATTCAGCCTTCTTGCTTGGGACCGAAAAACATGCCGTTGGCGGAACGGAGTATGTCGTCCTAACCGATCACGTTGATGAAGCCTATCTGGAATCGTTGCAAAAGCTTGCCGCACACCATAAAGGAAAAATTGTGCGTGTGCCAGACTTGGCTTTGTTACACGAACAAGAAGAGAGATTTAGTAAGTTACAGAAGCAGCTTCGTGCAATTGGCCCGAAGTATGCCGCGATCGCACCACGTCTCGACTCGTTCCGGGAAAATATGTTGATGGGGATGTGGGAACTTTTTTCGACCTTGGATAGCGATCCGGAAATCGATGTGTTCCCCGGATTTCTAATAGCTTCTAATGCGAAGGCATTCTCGAAACTCATTGAGCAATCATTACAGCATAAGTCTATCACTTTCAAAAAATTAAAGCCCATTGCGATCAGTCAGGTTTTGAGGGATACCGAGACAAGATCTCTCCAAAAAGCTGCGATGCTACGACAACATTTTCGCAAGCGTGATTTAGAGACACCTGTCGTTGCAATTTACGGAAAAAAAGCAACGACGGCGCCCCGGCTTAAAGGCAAGCAAGTTTGGAATTTAGAAGCGCCAGGTGGTGGCAAATTCATCGAATCGTTCTCTCCGGAATTAACTAGCAAGTTCAACCAATCAAACTTGATCATTATGCATGGGCATGGAGTTCCGGGAATGTCCTGCAGTGTCGATATCCGAGGGATACCTTCGAACTTGCAGGGGAAGGTATTGCTGACTGGATCCTGTTTTTCTGCCTCACCTAAAAAGTCGGATCTTCCAGAAATACGTGATGCCCCCGGCGGCTACACCGTAAAAAAACGAGATGCTTTTTTACTCCGTGCCATCGACCAAGGCGCCATAGTTGCATTCGGACACCAAAGGCTTAGCTCAGGTTTCCCTCACCTTTATCCCGTGCTAGAAAATTGGCTCAAAGGAAGGACGGTAGGCGAAGCTTACCAGCGCTTAATCAACGGATTGATCAATTTAAAAGAAGTCAATTCGGGGGACTTTGTAATACGAGAGAAAACAAAGAAACCCGCACAGAATTCATTGCTCTATGTGGTGATTGGAGACCCAGCGTTGAGGCCCTTCGGTAAGTAATCCCAGTTTTCTCTATGCAAAATCTATCCAACCCAGCTCTAGGGAGCTTAGTCCTTTCTGGGAGGCCCATCACTCGGCGGCGAGAAAACGACGAAGCTCTGACACGGTAGGCGCTCCTGCACCTGCCCATAGAATCTCTCCTCGTTGGTTCGTCACAACCGAAGTGGGATACGGTAGCTCAGCCGCTCCGATCCAACGCTCAAGAAACACCTCTGCTTTTTTCCGATCCAACATCGAGAGATCCGTTTGTAAATCATACGGGAGATTATAATTATTTTGATAAGCAACTAATGCTTCACGGTCCTCAGTTTCATCGAGAGGAAAGCCACGAAATTCCACATCAAGTCCCTGAGTCATCGCTTTGAGATGCTCGAAATATGGCCGGTAGCGGGCGCAAGCGGGACACCACGTCGCCATCCCCTTCCAAACCGTCAAACGAGCTTTGGATTGAGGCCCGAGCGGGAAGACTGCCTTGCCCGGGAGAGACTTCTGTTTTGATTTCACGTCCCGGCGGTAGGGTTTACGCTCCTCGCCCCCCCGCTCGTCGACAGTCAGCCACTCTCCTTGCTTGACCCGACTGACGATGGATTTCCTTCCAGACGGCCACCTTACAATCACCTCATCAACCTCTTCCCAATCGCCCAATCCTACGATCATGACAGCGCTATTTTGTGAACCATACCCTTGACCACAGCGGTGCTCTCTCTCGATCATCTCTTTTCCTCTTCTAACCTCCACCCGGGCGCCATATCCATCACGATTGCTCCAATCTGATGAGGTCGCAGTCCGATTACCACCCCTGAAGGAAAGGGCTATAAAGTTACCGCTCCGATCTTCATCACCCATTTCATTTCGGAATAGCCGTGTCAACGGGTTCATGGCATTGACTGACACGATGTCACTCCAGCCGTCCCGGTCATAATCAAAAATGGCAAATGCCCGGCCATCAGACTCATCGTCCAAGCCAGAGAGTCCTGACTGATCTGAAAAGTTCGAACCAGTTCCATCATTTAGATAAAGCTTATTTCGCTCGTGCCCACTCAGAGAGTGAACCCGAAGCTTACCGTCAATCATTTCATCACCAGCCTCGACACGGGCGTCCACTAAGTTATCGACGATCCCGGTTTGAGGGTCGCGATCCCAAGCTTCCGATTTACTAATTTCCCCTCCAATATTTTCATCTTGCCGCACGACCGTGCGCCAAAGGTTACTTCACAAATCAATATCCGATTCAAAAGAACGCGGAGCGGTAAAATAACCACTCAAGACGTGAATATCGAGATCTCGATCATTATCGATATCAACAAATTGGCCACCCCAGGACCAACCAGACCTAGCAACAGGGATCGTTGATCCTCCATATCCTGCAAGTTGTTCGAACTTCCCCTCATTCTGCCGGTAAAGAAAATTACCCGATGCCGCCTCAACAAAGCGGGGGTCAACTTCTGTGAAATCGCCTAAAACTCGCTGTCCAGCTTTGCTAAACATATTGGTGACAAAGAGATCGTCTTTCCCGTCGCCATCGTAGTCCCCCCAGCACGCACCCATTCCAAAACCCATTAGGTCCAAGCCAGTTTCAGAAGCGATATCGACGAAGCCTTCTTTGCCATCATTGCGAAAAAGATGATCTACAGCCCAGTCGTTTGCCACCACGAGATCAGGGTCTCCGTCTTCATCAAAATCCCCCCACGTTCCTTGAAGGGAATTTTTCCAGCTACTAATTGCGGAGCCCGAATGCACCCTTTCGAACTGGCCGTTCCCCATATTTTTAAGAAGCCAATTAGGAGGACCCGTTTGATTTAGGTAACCCCCGTGAGTTTCTTTACGAGATTCTTGATACTTTTCCCGGAAGATCCTTGCCTCCTTAGCGCTTAGATATTTCGCACACCAATCTGTTCCTTCCTCCCCGACAAACCCAGGGATACTCCCGGTCAAATTCCCCCTCCGATAGGTCGTAACATAAAGATCAAGTAGACCGTCTCCGTCATAATCTGCAGCAGCCAGAGAAGTCGCTAAAAAAGGAAACTCCGTCTTTTTCTGTTCGACGATTCTAAACAAACCTTCGACATTCTCGAGATAAGTCATTCGCTCGATACTCTTCCCGAGCATCAGATCTGAATCTCCATCGTTGTCAAAATCCGCAAAGATTCCGCAGGTGGAATTACCAGGGAAAGAAAGCTCAAGCGCAGAAGCCTTTTCCACAAAAGTTCCATCACCTTGATTGTGGAGGAACAAATTTTTACCCAGACGAACCATGATATAAATATCGTCCCACCCGTCATTATCAAGGTCGACCACCGAAACCGCAGGCTTAAACACCATTGCAATGGGTTCAAAGTCCTGCGTGGGCACCATTTTTTTATTGGTACTGTAATGGTAACTCAGCGCCCGGCGATGTTCAGATTGAGTGACACGACGACGTGTCGAGAGATCGGGCAATGCTTCGACTAAGCGGTCACGAAAATATTTGTGCGATATTTCTGGCTTATCAACGTCGCGAATCAGGGTCCAATCAGCCATTTCATATTTCCCCTCTTTCCTAGACCATTGGACCCGATAAGAAGAATAGTGCTCTTTCCATTTTTTGCTCTTAGTCCGGACTACCGCATGAAATGCGACTTCAGCCACATAGTTTTCATGATTTTCAGACAAAAACTCCCCCTTCACGATCTTTAGTGAAGCACTATCAAAAAAATCGACTCCGTCGGACCACGCACCCGCCAATTTTTTCAAGGAAACTGAAGCTGAAGTTGGTTCGCTGAAATTCTTCAAATCCTGGGTGATTTCTTTCAGCCCCTTTGTGAGTTCCAAAATTAGCTCTTCGCTGGCCACAAGCGCTGGAATTCGCTCGGAAATTTGATCTCCCGGAACATTCTTAAGGTCGCTTTTTCTTAAAAAGAAAAAGATCAGCCCAACCACGACGATCATGGAGAAAATGATTGAAATAATCGGCTTCATTCAGTCTAGGGAAGCAACTTTAGATTTTTCCCACAACGCTCAATTTTAATAAAACCGCAAAATACGTAATTTCTGGTTGTCCTCCGATAGAGGATTATGTAACCTCGCTATCTTATGAACTCAAAAACTTCAGCATTTTTATGCCTCCTGGCGATTCCAGCTCATGGTGCAGTCCTGTGGAGCATTGGATCCGATGACCAAACTCAAGACGGCAACGGCGATGCCACTCTCGGCGACCTCGCCACTCTCAACGGGGTAGAATTCAACGTTTCAGGCGTTCAGGAAAGTGGACAAGACCCTCTTCCAGGCAACCCAGCCAACACTGGTGGATCTGGTGGGACACGTGATATCGATGATGATTACTACTTTGCCGGTGTTTACACCACTGCTGCTGGAGATTATACCCCAGTCGGGAACGTTGCAGTTAGCGAATCATACTATGATCGCGCGCTGACCAATGGAGATCCTAATATGCGCTGGCACTTTAATGTCCCTGAGACAGTGGGGGCAAGTGACACACTTACCTTCACGGTCGATTTTTATAATCTTAACGAAGCAACTCCCGGAGACACTTCAGGTTATGACATGACATTTTGGGTTGATGGCAATCAGGTGGGTAACATGCAACCCCACTCCGACGCTGACCTCAGTGCCACTCAGAGCTGGGATTTCGCGCTCAGTGACCTGGGCGGAGCCGCAGAGCAAGGGCCTGGATTCGATCACTACCTAGAAATTAGGACTAGCCCAGTCGGCAGTTCCCGCTGGGCCAGCCTTGACTACGCCCAACTTGAAGCAAACGAGAATGCCATTCCTGAGCCATCATCAAGCCTGCTTCTTCTTGGAACCGTTGGTTTTCTTTTCCTAAGACGCCGATCCTAAGACAATTACAGCGGTTGACGCCGCAATCATCGTCAACACCAAGGCAGTTTTCCCATCGAGGAGGTTCGTGAGAGCCTCCTCGATTTTTTTACCCCTCGATAAACCAAACCAGCGATACCAAAGTCTTCAAAACAAGCTCGTTACCAAAAAAGTCCTTCCAAAATGCTCATCGAAGCCATGACCCAAACTCATATTTTACTTGTCACTAAAACGAAAATTGGCATTTTCAGAGGATGTCTCTAAAGCAAATAAGTCTAATTTTTGGCATAAGTATAATTTCATATTCTGCCTCTGCGGCGGTTATTTGGAACCTTGGAATTGATGATGATACACAAGACGGCAACGGTGATGCCACTCTCGGCGATCCGGCCATGCTGAATGGGGTAGAGTTCAACGTCTCAGGAGTTCGTGAAAGCGGTGAGCAAGATCTCCCCGGCAACCCGGCCAATGCAGGCGGATTAGGGGATGATGATGCCCGTGATGTTGATGATGATTATTACTTCGCTGGAGTTTATACAACGGCAGCCGGTGA
>CENX01184702.1_pt1 | contig 11984 bp, 7 predicted proteins | sample 361321 | NCBI WGS metagenome assembly CENX01 (sample SAMEA2619678, study PRJEB7988) | marine metagenome | isolation source: saline water (ENVO:00002010), including | reverse complement strand
CCCCCGCCATCCGACAGCACTGTGCCCCGAAAAGGACGCGCGGGACCATTTTTGGCCTCTGTCGCACGCGTCGGACTTGTCTGGCAGTACGCCGCGCGGCCTGACCCCCGGATGCTTAACCGCCCCGCCCCCCCGCGCGTGTCTAGTCCCAAGAAAAATTTCGACCAAGTCGGGTGGGGGACCAATTTCACGGTTTTACAGGGCGTAGAAGTACTTTTTTTGTCGCGGGTATTGATAAACACCCTTTCTCTAGCCCTCTTCTTATATGGAGAGTGTTTTTCGTTCGCTGCGCTGGTGGCCCTTAAGGCCACCTGCGCTGCTCACTCTTTTAGTTGTTAGCCGGGTGGAGTGTCTTTGGCGGTCGGTCCCCCTCTTTTGCCCCTTTGGAGGCCGGGTGGGTAGGAAACCGAGGAAGGTCGAGGAGCAACCTCGTCGCCGGGTGGCGCCTGAGGTTGCGGAGTCGGAGCTGCTGGATGTTGTCCGGCAGGGCCGGACGATTGAGCAGGGCTTGAAGGTGATCCGGCGGTCTCGCTCGTGGTACGAGACTCGCCGCCGGGAGTCGAAGGATTTCGCTGACCGGATGGATTCGGTTCGGTTGGGTCGGGTGGACGCGAGCCGGGTGGCTCGCGACTCGGATATTGGTTTTTCGGAGTTCAGCGAGAAGTACTTGTACACGAAGGTGTGGCCGCATATGCAGAATGTGGCTGACCTGTTGGAGGGCCGTGAACCTGAGTGGGTTCACGACTCGATGGTTTATGAGAAGGGCACGGCTGGGCTTTCTCGCCTGCTGGTTAATGTCCCTCCGAATCATGCGAAGAGCATGACGATCACGATTAATTATGTGACGTATCGGATCGCTAAGGATCCGAACATCAACGTCCTGATTGTGTCGAAGACTCAGGAGCAGGCGAAGAAGTTCCTGTATGCGATTAAGCAGCGGTTGACGCATCCTCGGTATGCGGACTTGCAGGTGGCTTTCGGGCCAGCGGATGGCTATAAGGCCACCGCTGACCAGTGGGCTGCTAACAAGATTTACTTGGGCGGGGATGCACGCGATTCCGGGGAGAAAGACCCCACGGTTGAGGCACTGGGGTGCGGTGGGGCCATATTCGGCTCGCGTGCCAATTTGATTGTGCTTGACGACGTGGTGACCCTGTCGAACGCGGGGGAGTGGGAGAAGCATCAGGACTGGATCCGGCAGGAAGTGGCATCCCGCCTTCCTCCGAATGGTGGCCAGTTGCTGGTTGTGGGTACGCGGGTTGCTCCGGTTGATTTGTACAAGGAGCTGCGTAACCCTGAGCATTACACGGACGCGAAGATCCCTTGGACGTATCTCGCGATGCCTGCTGTTCTTGGCTACGGCGATTCTCCGAATGATTGGGAGACGTTGTGGCCGGTGTGTGATCTTCCCCTTTCTGAGGGTGACGTTCCTGATGAGGGGGGTCATTTTGAGAGGTGGAGCGGCCCACGGTTGAACGTGGTCCGCAATGAGGTTGGTCCCGGCAAATGGTCGCTGGTGTATCAGAACCTCGATGTCGCAGAGGATGCCATTTTTGACCCGGTATGCGTCAGAGGCGCGGTCAATGGAATGAGAAAGCCGGGGCCACTGGTATCCGGTGCGGCAGGTCACCCGGAGGAGTCGTCGAACTTTTATCGGGTGATTGGGATTGACCCGGCGATGGCGGGGGAGACTGCTGCTGTCGCTTACGCGGTGGATCGGCGGACGCAGAAGCGGTATGTCCTTGATGTGAACGTGATGCCTTCGCCGACTCCGGCGGCTATCCGCGAGTTGATTTACTCGTGGGCTGACAAGTTCAGGCCGCACACGGTGATTGTGGAGTCGAACGCGTTCCAGTTGTTCTTGACGCAGGATGAGGAGATCAGGTCGTTTTTGGCGACTCGGGGGATCGCGTATCGACCTCATCACACGTCCACGAACAAGTCGCACCCGGACTTTGGTGTTGCTTCTCTCGCTCCGTTGTTTGGGTCGAAGACGAAGCGTGACGGTCAGGAGACGTGGAAGCACGCTGGCGACAACTTGGTCGAGTTACCTGACACGAGCAACTTTGAGAACATTAAGAAACTGATTGAGCAGTTGATCACTTGGCAGCCCGGTGTGAAGGGCAGCAAGTTGAAGATGGACGCCGTCATGGCGTTGTGGTTCTGCGAGATCGTGGCGCGGGAAGTGCTTGCTCAGGCGGGTGGGGCTTCACAGTTCCTGCCTAATCAGTTCGCGTCGCGGGGCGACGTGGACTCCCGTTATGTGGTTTCCCTTGACGAGCTGGCGACGGCTCAAACAGTTGGAAGGCTGTAGATGACCGATTACTTCGCGAAGTTTGAGGCGATCCGTAAGCGCAGCACTGAGCGTGACCGGCGCATGCGTGAGGTCGCTGCTGTTCGCGCTGGGCACGCGGAGCAAGTGTTTCCGGGCTTGTTCCCTGAGGGGACGTGGTCGAAGCCGATTGTCGCGAACCTGATTGATGTTGTCGCGAAGGACTTGAGTGAGCAGGTTGGCGTGTTGCCGTCGATCACCGCTTCGGGTGACTCGACGTTGGATGAGAACGCCCGGACGAAGGCTGATAAGCGCACGAAGATCGCTAACTATTACGTCGCCGCGTCGAAGATGAGTACGAACCTGATTCGTGCCGCTGACCAGTTCATCACTTATGGGTTTGTGCCGCTGCGCGTAGAACCGCACTTCAAGGATCAGCGGCCTCACATTCATGTGGAGTCGTGCGAGGGCGCGTACTTCGACATGGATCGTTTCGGTGACTTGCAGGTGTACGCGCACTTGTTCCGCCGCAAGGCCGGTGACCTCGCGGCGATGTTCCCTGAGCATGCGAACAAGATCCTGAGGCGGGGCATGTTCGCTAGCACGGACGAGAACACGTTGATGGATGTCGTCCGTTATTACGACGATAAGACCAGCGTCATGTTCATACCGGAGCGCGAGGGCTTGGTGCTGGCGCAGACACCTAACCGCATTGGTCGGGTTCCTGTCGTTGTTGCTTTGCGCCCGTCCCTCGATGGTGAGGCGCGGGGTCAATTCGATGACGTGCTGCCGGTGTACGCCGCGAAGGCGCGGCTCGCGTTGCTGATGATGGAGGCGACGCAGAAGAGCGTTGAGGCTCCGCTGGCTTTGCCGCAGGACGTGACGCAGTTGAGTATCGGGCCGGACTCTGTGATCCGTTCCAACTCTCCCGAGAAGATTCGGCGTATCCCGTTGGATATTCCGAGCATGGCGTTCGCTGAGAACAACCTGTTATCCGAAGAATTGAAATTCGGTACTCGCTTCCCAGAGTCAAGAGCAGGGCAGGCGGACGGGTCGATTGTGACGGGTCAGGGCGTGAAAGCCCTGCAGGCTGCTTTCGATTCACAGGTCAAGACCGCTCAGTCGATCATGGGCGCGACGCTTGGAGAGGCGGTGTCTCTCGCGTTGGCCGTCGACGAAGCGTACTTCGGCGAGGTACAGCGCGAGGTATCTGCCACCGCTAACGGCGTTCAGTACAAGCTGAAGTACCGGCCATCAGCCGACATTAAAGGTAACTACGGGATCTCCGTAAACCACGGGCTGATGGCGGGTCTTGACCCGAACCGTTCCTTGATTTTCGCGCTGCAGGCGCGAGGCGACAAGTTGATTTCACGGTCGTTCACTCGACGTAACTTGCCGATCCAGTTGAACGCCGCTGAAGAGGAGCAGGCGATTGACATGGAGGAGATGCGGGACAGCCTGAAGGCTGGTGTCGCGTCACTGGCAGCGGCGATCCCGCAGATGGCCGCTCAGGGCCAGAACCCGACGCAGATCGTGCAGCAGTTGGCGACCGTCATCGATGAGCGCAAGAAGGGCACTCCTTTGGAGGATGCCGTGCAGAAAGCGTTTGAGCCTCCGAAGCCTCCAGAGCAACAGCAGCAGCCCGAGGCGAACGAGTTGCCCAACATGGGCGCACCGGATGCTGCAGCCGAAGCGGCCACCGAGCAGGGGCCGGTTCAAAACGAAGTTCTTCCAGCGCCACCGCCTATGCAGCGGCTGCTCGCTGGTTTGACGGGCACAGGTAAGCCCGTTCTGTCTGGCGCAGTGTCCAGACAAGTTCCCGCATAGAGGAGAAACACATGATCGGAAAGCAAGGCGGAATGGGCAAGGCTCCTACAGGTGGAGGCGTTATTCAGCCGAAGGGCAACCCCGGAAGTGGTGTTGTTGGCGGAGGTCAGGTCGCCACGGGTTCCAATCCGAAGCCCGTTGGTGGAAACAACCACAAACTTAAGTAGCAGTGCCGAACGTAAGAGGGAAGAAGTTCCCTTACTCCAAGAAAGGCATGGCCGACGCGAAGAAGGCCATCAACGAGGACGACGCTCGTGGTTACCGCAAGCGCGTGGCGAAGGCGAAGCGCATCAAGGGCGAGACGGTGACGAAGGGGCCGAACCGGCGGAGGATGAAGCCGAAGCCGAAGCCGAGTGGTGAGCCGCCGAACAGGACGTACCCGTTCGGTCCCGGTAACGCGAGAAACAAAAACTATCCGGGCCTCTTCGACCCAAATTACGAAAAAGGCAAGAAGAAGAAGTAGTTAGGAAACGTATGGCAAGGGGAGAACCACCCGGCAGGCAGTTCATTAAGAGCCGCCCGACTGCCAGCACCTACCGACCGTCGATGGCGAGGCAATACCCGTCTTCATCGATGCCCACATTCGGGCCGGGTGGTGGCATCGGTGCGTCACAAGCACGCCTGCAGGAGCAGGTCGACCAGATCATGCCGTCGACCCTGTCTAGGTCCGAGCAGTTGCGCCGAGATGCCGAGGAAATTTTTGGGTTCCTCACGGAGCAGGACACGATTGACGCGGTTAAGCGTGGTGACATTTCCCCTGCGCTGGGTGCGGCGATCATTGCCGCTGGCGTTGTGCCTTTGCCTGTCGGTAAGACCGCTGGATTGGTAGCGAAGGGCACGTCAAAGGTTGCATCGAAGGTGAAGCCTCCCGTTAAGCCTCAAAGAATGATTGATGCACAACGGGCGCGTGACAAGAACAAGATCGCTCAGGCGTTGCTGCAGAGTGGTCGCGCTCGTATGCCAGACCGTCCGGCGCCTGCACCGCAGCCCACACCACCGGCTCGCTTCCCTGAGGGTAGGACTCCGCGCACGGATGATCCTCGGCCACAAACTGCCCTCGATACCGGGGGGTTGCCGGTTGCTGGTGAGGCAGTGCCGACAGTTACACCTGCACAGGCGCGTCAGGCAGCAAAGGTTCCGTTGAAGAAAAGCGGTGATGTTGACTACGACCGTTTCGGTGGAGGTGGCTTCACCACTCCCCGTCAGCAGGCTGCCTACGCGGAAACGCAACGCCGTTTGAAAGAAACCGCGTCACCAACGCGTAAGGAACAGGCGGAAAAAGCGTTCAAAGACAAGCGCGACAGCCCGGAGAAGCGGCGGCAGGACGCAGCCCAGCGTGAGGTGATGGCGGAAGAAGGCGTTGACCCGAGGCTGGGTGCTAGGACCGAGAGCCTGATGGCTCGGACTGATCTTGCCGCGAGCGGTAACCGCACGGAGGTTGTGTCTGGTCGCACGGGGGGCGCGATGACTCGATCCGAGGCTGACCGTGCAGCAGCGGAAGCGGTTGCGCGGGACAGGGAGCGCCTTGCTGGGTTGCAGTCTGAGCGTGAGGAACTGGCCGAGCAAGGCTTAAAGCCGTCGCGCAACCAGAAGCCGTTGAACCCGCAGACTGAGGCGGAGGTCGCTTACGACGCGATCAACCCGAAGCCGGTGAAGAAGGACTTCCCCGGTAAGGGCCAGAAGGCTCGGTACGAGGAGGCGCTCGCGAAGTGGAATGAGGGCCGCGAAGAGTTCGTGCAACGTCGCATGGATGATCTCGCGACTCGCCCGTCACCTACTGGTGACGCGAGCGAGATACCGGGGTTCACGCCGAACGTCGCGGATTCAGCCGACTACAACCCTTACGCGTTCTTGAACCGTGGGCCTGAGCCTGCGAAGCCTGCCGCGAAGACTCCAAAGGGTCGTAAGCCGAAGCAGAAGAAGGAAGAGAAGCCAGTAGAGACTCCGGCGGAAACGCCGGAGGAGATTCCGATTCCTAAGAAGTCGACGGTAAAGAAAACCACCAAAAAGACCACTAAGAAGAAGACTGAAAAGAAGACGCAAAAAGCCAAGTTGCCTGACTACGCGACGGGGGCAACGAACGACAAGGCTCGCAAGAAGCCCTTTGGGCCTGCCAAGCCGAAGGATAAGGCGAAAGATCCGCAGCCAAAGGCGGAGGATGTCCGCTCCGGTGGCGAGAACCCACGCTCAGGCGGGGAAAAACCTCGGTCGTTTATCCCGACGCAGGTAGCGAAGGACGCCACAAGAGACAACGCTGCAGCGCGGGGTCGCGCTGCCCGAAACGACATGGATCCGGGCACTGCCGAAGAGGCACGCTTGCGTGGCATGGATGCAGCCACGCGTGGAGTCATTAAGCCGAAGGCGAAGGAAAGCACTCGCGCAAAGCAGGGTTACCTGAAGGCCGAGCAGGAGAAGGCGATCAAGGATCGCGCCAATGAAATATATGGCGCACGCGGTCCGAAGCCTGAGAAGAAAAGGGCTGGAGAGTCTGACAAGGATTTTGCGGCGCGGGTGAAGAACTGGGAGAAGTCCAAGCACGCAGGCAAAAAGTTCGCCGGGATGATGGTTCTTGGGGCGACTGGTCTTGCCTTCCCTTCTGCCACGATTGTTAACCAGATCATGGACGAAAACGTCAAGAAGGTATCCGAGGAAGGCGTGGCAGAGGCTGCGGAAGAAGCAGTAGCGGCGGAAGAGAAAGACCAAGAGCCGAAGAGCAAAGAGGCCAAGTCTGTCCTGCGCGACAAGTACGGGCGCAAGATCACTCGCGAGGAGTTCAACCGTCGCAAGGCTTACCGCAAGAAGCTGGAAGGCATGTCGCCTGCAGAACGTAAGGCTGCCCGGAAGAAGGAGATGGATCGCCGCGAGAAGTGGCGCGGGAGCATCGGCAAGCAGTTGTTCAAGAAGGCCGCAACGAAAGCCACCCGCAACCTTGACTTGAAGGAAGGCGTGTCCAGCCGCGAAGTCAACAAGTTGATGCGGGAGGCACTCGGCAAGCAGGGTGATCGCGGCGCTGCCCAGAAGGCTCGACGACAGTTTGTGAGGGCTTCATAATGGCTGAAGGTCCGGGCGGTTACCGCGCCCCGAAGAACCCAGCACCTGTGTCTGGTCCCGGCGCGCAGAGCAAGCGCACCGACGGCATCAAGTCGCAGTCACCAATGGACATGCCTGATGCTGCCTACGGGGAGCAGAAAGAGATGCGTGGCATTCAGGGTGCAGCACCTATGGCTGCTGCCTCGATGCCAAAGATCACGCCACTTGACGCTCCAACACAGCGTCCCGATGAGCCGGTCACTTCTGGCATGGATCGTGGGCCGGGGCCGGGTCGAGCATCGATTGGAATGACGAAAACGTCGCAGCAGCAGTCCGCGATGGACGCGTCGCAGATCGCTGCGTACTTGCCTGCCCTTGAGCAGGCCGCTAACCGTCCCGGTGTTCCCACTTCGTTTGTCCGCTTTGTTCGCCACTTGAGGTCGTTTGCCTAATGCCGTCACTTGAAGAAGACATCGCAGCAGCGGTGGATGTTCTGGGCCTACACGCCACAGGCATCGTCTTCGGTATTGGCATGACCAACTGGAAGTCCGCTGAAGAGCGGGACGGTTTCTTGCGTCTGATCGGTGAGGAGCAAGCCAATGGCTCTGCCTGAACTGACGCCGCTCTACGCACCGCCCGGTCGGACGAACCTGCAGGCGCAGTCGGAAGCAGCCGAAGCGGAACTTGACCGTCAGCGCATCGCTCGGCAGAAAGCCGCAGCGATGCAGAAGGATGAAGGCTACGACTCGATCTTTGATCGTTTCTGGTTCGACGACTTCTCTACTGTCCCGGTGATCGGGCCGATGGCTAGTGGAGCCGCTCGCGGCTTCACGAACTTCTACGACGCTGTAGGTGACGAGTACTCGTACTTCGCGTCGAACGTCACTGGCGCTGGCTTAACGCGTGAGCAGGCTCGCGACGTGACCGTCGGTCAGATCGTTGAGTCGCGGATCTCCGGGGACAACATCCTCAATCCGAAGGTGCGTCAATCCAAGTGGGGTCCGACGAACCTGAACGTCCTCGACGAGGACTTCAACGTCAACTGGACTTCCGGCCTGATCGACACGACGGTCATGTTTTTCCTCGACCCGCTGGTGTTGCTGGGTAAGGCAACGAAGGTTGCTCGCCTTGGCACGAACTTCGGTCGTAGTGGTCGCGCCATCGAGAAGGTCACGGGTATGCCCCGTAACTCTCTGGCGTTCAGTGGCTTGACGAGTAAGCGCATGAACATCGCTGGCCCTCAGGTCACGCGGATGGCTACGTCTCAGATCGAGGCGGCACGGATGGGCGCGAATAACCGCGCCAGCGTGCTGGCCGACGAGATCGTCGACGGCTCGTTTGATGACTTGACGAACCTGTATGAGTTCCGTGGCGCGTACCGTGACGTTCTTGCTGAGACTGGCGCTCGCATCAACAACAGGGAAGATGCACTGAACTTCCTTGGCGCATCCCTCGGTGACCCGAATTACATCAAGCGACTGCAGGACACTCGCGCTGACTTGTTCGTGCAGATGCTCCGTGCGTCAGCACCGGACCAGTACGAAATGCTCGCGATGTCAGAGGGAGCATCGAAGATCCCGGCGTTGTTCGCTCGGCCACTAGAGGCGGCAGTAGACCCGAACAATGTCATCGCGCAGATGCGTGCGAATGACTCCGTGTTCGATGACTTGTTGAAGTCGCTGGAACTGGACGAGGCCGTCGCCGGTATCGATAACGCGGTGATGCTGGCAGAAGACTCGTTCCAGCCGATCCAACGCTGGGGTCAGAACAACGCGAAGGCTGCGCGGATAGCGGCGGCTTGGCGTCGCGGTAAAGGCAGCCGCGCATCAAACACTCGCAAGAATCGCGCTCGCAAGCGCGATCTGGATCAGGCGCGGAACCAAGGCAAGATCACGCCTGACGAGTATGAGGAACTTCTGCTCGACGTGGGTCGCACGGGCACGCAGCCGTTGATGCACGAGACGGTGTACCGGGCGTCGAGTTACTTGCCGAAGGTTCGCTTGTGGACGTGGATCAAAGGTTCGCGAGCTTCTGGACTGATTGATGTTCGTGGCTTTGAGGTGGGCCACTCATCGGATGAGATGAGGGCAGCACTCTCTGACTCAAAGATGTTGCGCGACGATCCACAGTTCACGACAGAGATGATGAACAGGTGGGGTAACTCTGCTGGCGGCAGTGAGCGTTTCACTGCCGTGAAGGAGATCGAGGTTCGCTCGTTCCAGCGTATGTACGCGGTTGAGGTAGCGAAGAAGAACGCCAAAGAGCAGAAGAAGGCAGCGGACCTGTACCGCAAGGGCAAGATCGATGAAGCCGAGTATCAGCGCCGGTTGGCCGATAACCCGACGACTCTGGACCCTGACAATCTTCCGGGCAGGGAGTTACTGGATGAGGCGTACCGCCTCATTGATGAGCGTCGAGCGGACTCGATTGAGAAGATCCGTAGCGGTCGCGCGTACTTGGTGGACGACAAGGGCGACCTGATCAGGGTTGACCCGCAACTGCGCTCGCAGTTGGAGACCAAGGTTCCGATGCTCGACATGAGCGTTCTGGAGCAAACCGCGAAGATCCTCGTGAAGTTCGCTGATGAGAAGGATCCGTTGATGGCGGCGTCTCGCGACTTCGCCCGTAAGCGTCGCGGCGCTCTTTACAAGGGTGGACTGGACACAGCGGTGTCGCTGTGGAAGGCGTCAGTGTTGATGCGACTTGGTTACACGCAACGTAACGTCGCCGAGGGTTGGCTTCGTTCGATGGCTTCCATTGGTTTGCTGCCAATGCTTTCCCGTGTCCCGGCGTGGAGCGTGAACTTCCCAAAGAACGCTGGTCGGTGGTCAAACCGTCGGGTTAACGGCAAGCGCCTGCTGAAGCAGGAAGAGCAACTGATCGATGACTTGGTGCAGCAGCAGCGAGGCATCGAGGAGTACATCGAGCAGGGCGTCAAGGCGAACGATCCGCAAATGGTCGCCATGCAAGAGGCGCTGGAGCAGCAGAAGGCTCGCATCGCTCAGATCCGCTCTCGTCGCAAGAAGATGCAGACGAAGGAGCGAGCAACCGCTCGCCGCAAGATCGAAGGCCGGGAGTATGAGGCTTTCGGTGGGCCGGAAGGTCCGGTGCTGCGGGAACTATCCTCGATGGGTCAGACGAACCAACAGTTCCTTGAGTCGTCTTTGATGCGGGAGCAGGATCTTGTCCTAAACGCTCGCAACTATGTGGAAGTTCTGCCGACAGATCCTCAGTATTACGACGAGTTAAACCAAGCAGTCATCCAGTTTCAGAATGACGCGCTGGTGCAGCAAATGCTAAAGGCAATCGCTGCAGGTAAACCGAATCCGATGGATGACGCTCTGGATTGGGCGCGTTCCGGTGACGCCGCTTTCTGGCGGCGTGACATGCGTATTAAGCGCAACGAGATCGAGGGTCACGTTGTCGACGTTGAGAGCCTGCTGTTCCGCTACCTCCCGACGGAGGAGGTACGGCGACTCGTAGCGACGGGAGATGAACCCGGAGCGTTGGCGCTGCGTGAGGCTATCGAGGTGAACCTGCAGGGCTACAACGAGTTACTTTCGTCCGTTCACGGGCGTGCGGCTCGCGAGGTTCTCCGTCCCGCATCGCTTGGTGAGTATGCACGCAAGCCCATCGACACGATATTTAAGTGGCTCGGCAATATCCCTGAGACGGGGCTTGTCCGGCATCCGTACTTCGCTTCTGTGTGGTCGCGTGAGTTCGACTCGATGATTGGTATCGCGCAGCGTCAGGGCGTGGAGCTGACCGAGGACGTGTTGGATCGGATCAACAGAACCGCTCAGACTCGGGCCTTGCGTGACCTGAAGGACACGCTGTACACGATTGAGCGGTTGTCGAACCCGGCTGCGCTCTTGCGTTTCCTCGTTCCGTTCTTCCCTGCGTGGGAGAACAGCCTGAGGGTGTGGAGCCGGATGATCGTGAACGATCCTTCGATTGCTGCTCGCGCCTCGATCTTGTGGAACTTGCCCAATCAGTTGGGCATGGTCGTTGACTCGGAAGGTAAGCCGGTCGAGTCCGACCGGATGGACTTCTTGACTGGCTCTCAGGAGAAGTACATTCGCCTGCCATCGGGTATTAACAAGTGGCTTGCCGATAACGTGACCGGCGGGATACCTGTGGCTATCCCGCAGGGCGCGATCAACGTCGTCACTCCGGGTGAGACTCCGTTCCTTCCGGGCTTCGGCCCGGTGGTGCAAGTGCCGGTGTCAGTGTTCATGCAGGGTAAGCCTGACTTGCAGCGCACTTTGCGTGACCAACTGCCTGAGCCGATCTACAACCAGATCGCGCCTTTCGGCGTGATCCCCAGCCCGACTGACGCGATCTTGCCGTCGTTCGCTCGGAAGGTGAACCAGTGGCGTAAGGGCGAAGACGACCGCATGTACTTGGGGATCGCTGACTCGATGATGCAGTCAGCGTTCGTCGACTGGTACGCCAATGGCGCTAACCCTGCGGACATGCCGGACGTTGGCGAGATCATGGATCAAACCAACGATTTCTACAAGTTCAGCATCCTTGCTTCGCTGGTCGCTCCGTTCGCGACTACGCGCACGAGCAAGTACCAGTTCCAGCAGGACTACTGGCGGCAACTGATGGCCGACCCGGACATGACGTACCGGCAGAAGGTCGACACGTTCGTCGAGAAGTTCGGCACAGCGTTCTTGCCGATGATCGAGTCAACGACGAAGAAGGTTTCGCCGACTGTCGGCTACACCATCGAGTCGTTCGATGTCATCGACAACAACCGCACGCTCGTGAGTGAGATCGCGACGCGCACTGATCCGCGTGCCATCGGCGTGCTGACTGCGGGTACGCAGGCAGCAGAGTTCGATCAGGG
>CENX01028990.1_pt1 | contig 11988 bp, 10 predicted proteins | sample 361321 | NCBI WGS metagenome assembly CENX01 (sample SAMEA2619678, study PRJEB7988) | marine metagenome | isolation source: saline water (ENVO:00002010), including | reverse complement strand
GATGGCGGAGTTGGAGGCCACAGCGTAATGGCAGTACAAGAACAAACGGTTACCCAACGGTTAGCCCCGTTTCAGGAAGATTTCCTAAAGGATATCTTTGCTCAAGCCACCGCTCTAAAGGGCGGGATGGGATATACAGACCAGAAAATGGCTGGTCTATCCCCCGAGCAGAGACGAGCTATTCAATTGGCTGGACAGGGTGTGGGTGCCTACAAGCCATTTATGCAGGGCGCTCAAGCAGCAATGACGCAAGCTGGAGCCTTTGCACAACCCGGCGCAGCCCAACAATTTATGAATCCTTACGAGGATCAAGTTGTTCAGCAGACAATGGCTGATATTAGAAAGGCTGGGCAGGAACAACAAAATCAACTTAGTTCTCAAGCAGTGCAAGCTGGAGCTTTTGGCGGGTCACGTTTTGGGGTCGGTCAAGCAGCGCTTGGTGAGGCTAATATACAGGAACAGTCTCGAGCAGCAGCCAATCTCAGGCAGCAAGGCTATCAACAAGCACAGCAAGCGGCACAAAATGCAGCGCAGTTGCAGGCACAGCAGGCCGGGATGTACGGAAATTTGGGCGGTCAGGCTCAAGCAATGGGTGTGCAGGATGTGAATAGCCTGCTTGGTATTGGTGGACTTACACAGCAGTTTGGAGATGGCGCTGGTTTCAAAGGTCAGGCGGCGTTGGACCTAGAACGTGCTAACATAATGGGTCAGCAGAATGCTCCTTATCAGGAGATAGGTTTCTTATCTGACCTGTTCCGTGGTGTTCCTTCGTTGCAACAGACAACAAGTCAAACAGCTACTCCTAATCCTAGCCTGTTCTCACAGATTGCGGGTCTTGGGATCGCGGGTCTCGGTGCTGCTGGAAAAGCTGGCGGGTTTAATCAATTATTTAATTTTGGGGCTGGATAAACATGAACCCATTAAATCGCAGAATGTTCCGTCAGCCCGGTGCGTCACGACGACCAACCGGGATCCTCGCATCTTCGCCGCAGCTTGCTAACACCGTAGCCAACCGTCAGCCAGTGCGTATGGCTAACGGAGGAATTAAGACAGGTAGCCGTGATGCTAATGAACGTAAGTTTCGGGAAGAACTTAACAGAGGTCTAATACCTGATTTATTTTCTGGCACAGGAGATTTATTGTCAAAGTACGCCAAGATGCTCCCAAGGTCTGGTTTTGCAAGACCAATGCTTGATAAGACTGTTTCAGGTATTTTAACAGCGGTTCCTAAAGCAGGAGACATACTTAAAGAAAGAAGGGCAATACAAAGCGGAGTTCTGCCGGGTAGAGTACCTGACTTTGAACTACCTAGAGTAATATCTGAGGAAGATTCACCCACCGAAAGGTTACTTGCTAGTGAGATTCTTGGTGGAAGGCGTGATGAACAATTTATGGGAGAGAAAAGAGATCCGAATCTTGATGTAGATATTGGTCTTGGTGATCAAGGCGGTGTTGAGATTAGAGATGAAATCCTTGACTTCGAGATTAACCCAGACAAAAAAGATGCAGGTGACGACGAAGACGGAATGCCAGTGCCAACATCAAAGCCAAAACGGAAAGAAAGCCCCGAGGTTAAAGTCAAAAAACTTGACAAGTTAGTTGACGCAGAAGTTATGGGGGAAAAACTAGATAAAATGTTTGTGGGAGAAGTTGGTTCTATTTTAAACTCGGATGTTTCTGAAGAGGAAAAGAACGATAGTATTTTAGAAGTTATGGGTGAGAAAGACCCAAAGAAAAAACTTACTATGGAAGAACGTGTAAAGAAAAACATTGCACTATACGAAAAATATTTTCCAGAAGACGATGCAGATAAGTTTGACATGAATGACTTTGCCATTAGCTTTGGTCTTGCTTTGGCTACTGGACAAAGTCCCGATCTAATTACTAATGCTGCTAATGCTGCTAAGACCGCTCTTGGTGAAAAAGCTGAAAGTGATAAAACTCGGAAAGCTAGAAAAGATAAACTTAGAATGCTCGGTCTAACCAAAGCTTTTGATGATGAAAAAGATGAGAGGCAGTGGGGCAGAGAACTTGAAAAAATAAGTATAAATCAAAAGTATGACTGGACTAAAACTGTATTCAAAAACAAGAAAGATTTGGAAAAGTTTAATGCTAAAATGGCATTTGACAAGACATCTTTGTACGCAAAACTAAATACTCAGATAGATATAGCGAACAACAACGCTGAAAACGCTGCTCGTAGGGAAGAGGCTAATCAAGCTGCTGCGTTAATTAGAGCTAAAATAGGCGCACTTTCAGATGCACATGCCGCAGCCTATATTGAGTTTGAAGGGCAAGATCTTACTAAGCCAGAGGTTGCCGCAGCTTTCCATAAAAAGGCTGATGAAATAGCAGATAGCCTAGCTAAAACTTCAAGCACTATGCAAAAAGATTACGGCCCGAAAAGAATTGAATTTGAAATAGCTGAAGCAATTGCTAACAGAATTAAGGCAGAAATAGCGGGAGGGAACCCTAATCCTGATGTGGATAAAATAACTAGAGAGACTAGGAATATCTATAGTAAAGCGCTGCAAGGAGCACAAGGAATTAATAGTAATATCCCATCGTATGATACAGCCCCTGATGCTGATACACTGCAAATATTAGGTGATGCAGGTATTACACAAATTATAGTTGGTGGTAAGTTGTACCCAATCAATAAAAACTAATAGCGGGGCGATGAATGGCTACTTATACACTTGGAGATCCCATCAAAGAAGATCAACAGGTTTCTTCTCAGGTGACACCCACGACCGGGGGCTACACACTTGGGGATCCCGTCGAAGAAAAAGGTTTCTTTGAAACAGTTGGGGATGTCGCGGTAAACACTGCCGGGAACATTGGATCTAACATTACAGACATTTCCAAAGGTGTTTTTTCTGGTCTCATTAACATTCCTACCGGGGTCTTGCAACTCGGAACTCTAGGCATTGACGCTGCCTTTGACACCAATACTACAAGAGCAGTAACAGAAGCTTCCAACTATGTTAAGGATGTAACAGGTCTCAGACCTACCGGAACTGCGGGGCAAGTTGCAGAAGGCATAACTACTTTTGCCTCTGCTTTTATACCTGTGGTTGGTTGGCTTGGTCGTGCTTCAACGGTTGCCCGTGGCGGAACATTACTACCGAGCGCAGGAGCTTCAACTCTTTCCAAATTTGGACAGTCAGCCGTTGACTTTGGTAGCTCTGGACTTGGTAAAACTTTATTAAAAACTAGAACAAGACAAGCTGTAACCACAACTCTTGCTTCCGGTTCTGCGGATATTTTTGTGGCTCCTGACGGTACAAAGACAATGTCTGATTCCTTCGATGGATTGCCTGAGATGTTACAAACAGAAAGTGACACAGGGCTTCTAGGAAGAGATGAAGCTGGGCGAGTTTTTCGCAATAAACTCCGTGTTGGGGCCGAGGGCACTGTGTTTGCCGGAGCTTTCGAGGCAGCGTTCCCTGTTATAAAAGGAGTTACCTACGGCGCTGGACAGGTTATGGGAGCCACGGGTGCCGCTTCCGCTTTGAGTAAAGGCTTTGATAAATTGGGTGATACTTTGGTTAAAGTACCAAAGCTACAACAATGGTTTACCACCGCCGGGTCTACCCCAAAAGATTTTGCTGAAGATATTCTTTCTGCGGAGGGCATTAGAGATCAGCTAACAGACACTGCCGCCAAAAACTTTGTAGCGTTTGAAACCGCAGTGAAGAAAACTGTAAAGGGACAAGGTCTTTTTGGCAGGGGTAAAGAGGGCATTCAAAAAGCTATGACTGATCTTAACGTATTCCTTGAGGGGGATATAAAAGCCCTTGATGGATACGATTCCTCTGTCAAAGCTGCTGCTCAAACCATGAGGGGGCAGATAGATGGACTGTCAGATCTTTTATCTGTTCAATTAAAATCAGCTAAAGATGCCGGAGAGATATCAGCTAAAAAAGCAGAATCCATCCTTCAAGAATTTGAAACCAATCAATTGAAATATATACGTCGTGTATATGAACTGCACTTAGATCCGAACAAAATAATAGATCCTAAAATTTTACAGTCCAAGCAATACATGAAAGCGGTTGACGAAGTAGCTAAGTTTTACAAAAACTCTCAAAACGCAAAGATAGATAAAAAAGTTAAGGGATATGTTAAGGGTGATGAAGGTAAGATAAAAACGGATGAAGAACTAACTCAACTAGCTAAACTGTTTACTGCTAAACAGCTTGGCTTAGACATGATTGAAAACGGGTTAACTCCCGAAGCCGCAGCCAAACTTGCCGCAAAAAGTGCAGAGCAGGGGAAGGACATGGTCAAGGGAAGGGTTCCTTTGTATAAGTTGTCCGAAAGTTTGTTTAAGAAAAGAATAGGTGTTCTAGATGCTGCTCCTACTCTTAGAAAAATAATGGGTGAGATCACCGATCCAAGACAACGATATCTCAGAACAGTAGGAGACATGAGTTCCTCCTTTGCTTCTCTTGGACTTTATAGAGCACTTGCGAACAACCCTAGCTACACAAAAACTTTATCTGATGTTGTAGAAGCACAAAATGCTGGCAGTTCTTTAAGACCTTTAATTGTTGACGCTGGGGAACAATCCGGGAAAGAGTTGGAAAAATTTGCAGCACAGACTGGCTATAAGATGCTACCACTGGATGCTAAATCTGTGTTTGGCGGAGAGTTTGGAGCATTAAGTGGTAAGGCAGTAGCCCCAGAAATATACAACGCTCTTACTGTAGTTGGTAAAAATAAAAATTTTTTTAACGAAGTGTTAGCTGCATCACTGGTCGCAAAAGGTTTATCCCAAGTTGCTAAGACCGTGTTAAACCCATTAGCACAGATTCGTAACTTTAACTCCGGTTCTTTTATGATTATGGCTAACGGTAACGTACCGCGTAACCTAGAACTTGGAGAGTCGATGCGTCTTACTTTAGGTAAGGGAGCTAACTTAGATCAAAAAGAATTTAAGCAGGTGTATGATTTTCTAGGTCGCGCAGGTATCCGTGATCAAAATATCGTTGTTAATGAGTTTCGCCAGCTTTTAAATGAGGGGTCAAATGTAGCGACAGGCAGTAGGCAAGCTGGTGCCGTACAATCATTTATGGATAAAGCTCCTATTATATCCGGCTTGCAAAAAATATACTCCGGTACTGATACTTTTTGGAAAGTTGCAGGGTACTTTGCAGAAAAAGGAAAGTATGCAGCAGCATTTAAAAAGGCTGGCTTAAACGCATCTTTGAAAGATGAAGTTGGATCCGTTGTTCAGAAGCAACTTGTAGATCAGAAAATTGCACCTCGATCCTCGGCTCTTGATATGGAAGGGCTAGATAAAATAGATTTTGTAGATGTCATGTCCACTGACATAGTCAAGAAAACCATGCCTACATATTCTAGAGTTCCCGCAGCCGTAAAAGCTGTTCGCAGAATTCCAATTGCAGGAAACTTTGTTGCGTTCCCCGCTGAAATAATTAGAAACACGGCTAACATAACAAGTCAAAGTCTTAAAGAAATGAGCTTTAAGGTGACCGACGAGTTGGTAGGTGCTATGGCTAAGAAGATAGCCACAGAGGCCGGGACTGAAGTTACAGAAGAAGTAACAAAACAGGCTATGAAAAAAGCTAATAGTATGGCCCGTGAAATAAGAGCCATCGGTGCTAGAAGAATGTCTGGATACGTTGCTTCAGCATACGCAATACCAGTGGGTGCTGGCGCTGCTGCGAATAGTGTTCTTGAAATAACTCCCGAGCAGTCTGCTGCGCTGCAAAGAAGTCTTCCCAGTTTTTTAAGGGGTCATACCATTGTCCCCATGTCTAAACCTGAAGACGGTAAACTAGAGTATATAGATTTTAGTTACATGAACCCTTATGACTTTATGCTTGCTCCAGCAAGAAAAGCTTTGGAAATATACTCAGAAAAATCTGAGCTAGGTAAGTCAGATGTTGATGCCATTACCTCGGGTATGTGGGAAGGATTCAAATCAATTGCTGAACCATTTGCAGGACAGTCTTTAGCCTTTGAAAGAGTCCAAGATATTATACCTTTTAGTGCAGGTGGACGAGGTGGAAGAACACCATCAGGGGCAGAGATTTATGACGAGTCAGACCTAGAAGCAGGTTTCCCTTGGGAAAAAAGCGTTAACCATGTCCTTGGAGGATTTAACCCGGGATTAGTGGAGATGTTTTACAAAGAAAACAGAGGGAGACTTGGACCCGGAAGAGTTACTAAAGCCCTAACTGGAGAACCGGGGCCATACGGTGAACAGTATTTTACAGAAGATGAAGCTTTGGCTTTGGTAACTGGCTTTAGAAAAATGGAACACAACAGCCGCAAGTCTTTAGGCTTTTTAGGCAACAGGTACTCTAAGCTACGCAACCAAGCTTCAGGTAACTTTTCCTCAATAGCTAAAAGAAACGACGCTACCGAAGCAGAAATAATAGATAAATATGTGGAGCAAAACAACACCTTGAAAGTAATACAAGGTAAGTTAAAGCAGCAAATAGATGACGCTATCGCTTTAGGTATGTCTGAGAGCGATGTGCGTCGAACTTTAATCAAGGATGGTAAGGTTAGCGCCAAAGAACTTAGTGCTATAATGAGAGGTGAGTTTGCTCCTTTTAGAATTACTCCAAGTTTAATTCGTTCAATCAACATCGAAACCAACATTAAAGAAGAAAAAAGACTTACGCCCGTGTTACCGAGAGAAAAACTGTTTGATATTTTCGACTCATTAAGAGGATCCCCACTGTTAGTTCCTGACGAAGAGGAAGCTATAGATGAGCCTCAAGGATCTGAAACAAACAATAACAGACCGACGTATAGTCTTGGACCTGTGTCACAAGCACAACCAGTACAACAATCACAACAAGTTGCTGCAACCTTGGCTCCTCCCGGGGTAGCGCAAGCGGGACCCACTACAGCCCCTTCGGTGGGTCCCGCATCCTCTACAACTACTGATCCAGCTACATTAGCAGCTATAATACCTAACCCAAGGGATCAGGTATTAGCCGCACGATTGAGAGGCACAGCATGAACAAAGATCAATTAAGACAAGAGCTTGCAGACGACGAGGGCTGCAAGTATGAGATATATTTAGACCATCTAAATCTGCCAACTTTCGGAATTGGGCACCTCATTACCGAGTCCGACCCAGAGTTTGGTGAACCTATTGGTACGGAGGTATCCGAGGAGCGAGTGCGTAAAGCATTCAACTTGGATGTGGCTGTAACCATCGACGAATGCAAAGTATTGTACGATGACTTCGATGATCTGCCCGAAGAGGCACAATTAGTCATTTGCAATATGATGTTTAACATGGGTCGGCCTCGCCTATCCAAGTTCAAAGGCATGAAGGCTGGAGTTGATGCCCGGGACTGGAATAAGGCCGCAGACGAGATGGTCGATTCGAGGTGGCATGATCAGGTTCCGAACCGGGCCAAGCGTTTGGTTAAGCGGATTCGTGATCTAGCTTAGTAACAATGGCTACGAAGCTAAACGAAAACACAGAGGTTGCTCTACCTTTACGCAACATCATAAGCATGGTGGCTGCGGCAAGCGTAGCGACATGGGCATATTTTGGTATCATAGAGAGGCTAAATCAGATAGAAACCAACATCACCATGATGGAAGCTGACTTGGGTCAGAACACAGAGTTTAGAATAAAATGGCCCCGAGGTGAGATGGGGTCACTGCCAGCCGATTCGGAACAGTTTATGCTGATAGAACATCTGTCGAATCAGTTGGATGATTTGTCCGCACAGATAGATGAGGGCAAAGCCCCATATGACCAGCAGCAGAAGCTAACACTAGAGTTTTACGAAAAGCGTTTAAATGCATTAGAAGAAAACTTGGAGAAGATGAGAAATGGAAATCATTAAAACCATAACTCTCATACTATATATGGGCGGTGATGTAGCTGAACACACCGCCTACGAAAAGATATCCAAATGTCTTAAAGCCAAGCGCACTATTGAAAGAAATCTGTATAAGAAAAGCCAGTCCGTCAGGTACTCATGCGAGAACAAGACCGTTGAGGTATCAAAAAATGCAGATGGCACTAGCTACATTGTAAAAATAATAGAGTAAAACTAACCAAAAACTAATCCCAGCATAAAACTAAGGAACCAGAGGCTAATCAGTAGCATTGTTAAGTCACTGTGTTTACTATATAAAAACATCGATTCTCGTGGAGCTCGTGATTAATGAACGTACCAGTATACCCTCAAGGCCCTGAGAATCGCTGTCCGAGGTGTCAAGCACCGCTAAAAGTGATCCAAGTGCACGGTCATGGGCAGTGCGCTTACTGTAAAGCAGTGATCGACGACTGTTGTCAGGGCGAGACATGTTCAGTTACGTCTTCAGACCAGAAATCTTGTCGCACCTAGCACCGCTAACTACAAATTGTTCCAGCTTCGAGTCGTTCATTACTTCGATGGTCATCTCTGCTGCTCGGTCGTTGCACTGACCAATGGTTTCATACGGACCTCGAGTATCCTCGAATACCTTACAGTCTGATGTATTAACAACCAGACACACTAATATCATTGCTTCAAACATTATCTTTACTCCACAAGAGTTTCTATTGGTTGCAGTGCTTTATCGGGCACAAAATAGCAGGGCCTACCAGTGAACGTCTGCCAATACTCTTCTTTTTTCCCCAGTTTTCCAGTGCACCAACCAGCTAATAATATATCTGGAGCATCTTGAGTAATTGCAACCACGAATTTTTTATCGTCGTCGTCTTTGGGGTGAAGAATTAAATTTCTTCCCTTTTCTGTTCTTGTCCGAACTTCAACTCCGTTATTACCACCCACATCTGTGGTTCCATGTTGCCCCACGTTACCCGTCCAAAATTTATTTAAAGCTTTAGCTACTGCCATTTCACCCAACACCCCTGTCAAGCACAAACCAACAGCAGAACCAAAATCATTGGCTGCGCCATACCTTGCCTTACGACCTTGTTTAAAGTTTTGAACTTGTTGTTGCCCTGCAATTTGCACAGCCAGCAACATTTCTGCGTAAGATAACCTTACAATCATTCTACTTCCCCCCAGTTATCCACCAAAGCCATGTCAACTTCAAATGGTACGTTAAGTTTCGGGATACAATTTTCCATAATATCAACTATCCTATCTGCCTGCTCTTTAGATTCGATGCTAAAACAAAGCTCATCATGTACGGTTAACATAGGAAGCAGGCCCTCCTTATAACAGTCCACCATCGCTTTCTTTGTCTGGTCGGCACTCGAACCTTGGATTAGTTTGTTCAGCGCCTTGTATGTAAAAGCACGACGTATCATGCCCTTGCCGCCATACTCCTTGGCAGCTTCCTCGAGCTTCATAGCTTTGTTGTAGCCGAAAGACTTAGGCTCCCACATATCAAACCTGCACTTGCGACCAAGCCATGTTCTGATAGCACCGTTGGTAGCTGCTGTCCCGGCTGCTAGATCTGCAATACCTTTCACAAAAGGCACCCTTTCATGGTACTTTTCAAGCAAGGTCTTGGCTTCTTCTTCCTCGATGTCCATCACACCAGCCAGCTTCTTGCGCCCCATACCGTACATGATACCGAGGTTTACAGTCTTGGCCTCCTTACGGGTTATCTCAGCAAGGTCTGCTACCATCTGGTGGAAGTCAGCGTTGCCCTCTTTATACATTTCAACTACAGTATCAATTTGAGGATGACGATTTACCCCGGTCAGTTGAGCGCAGTAATGCGCTAACCATCGAGGCTCTTGAGAAGCATAGTCAAAGCTGCCCCACTTCATGCCTTCTTCTGGCAGGAACAGGCCACGGATTAAAGACTTAATCTCTGGATCTCTCGCCGGGATCTGTTGTAAGTTCGGGTTGCTGGATGAAAACCTACCTGTTACCGTGCCGCCCTCATCAGAACGCAGAGGATTAAAATCACAATGAATGCGACCATTACACGAATGTTCAAGGATTGTCTCAACAAAGGTAGTATTTGCCTTGTTAAATTCACGCAACTTCACAATCTTCTGTGCAATTGGGTGAGGGTGGTTCACAAGAAACTGTTTTGTAAAGGAGGGAGCATCCGTATTTTTTGTCCTTTTGTACGAGATCCCAAGAGAGTCGAACGCTCGTGCTATAGATGCAGCTTCCCAAGGGGAGACAGCGACCCCTGTCTCTTCCTTTATTTGTTTAAGTAAAACATCCTCTCGTTTCTTTAAATCCCCCTTGACCAACTCAGCTTTGTCTATGTCAACCCGAACGCCTTTAGTCTTCATGTCTAACAGGCATGGCAGAAGACTGGACTCTAATTCAAAGATGCCACTAACTTCATCCTTGACAATATCAGAACGCAACCTGTCCCACAGACGCAGGGTTACCGCAGCATCTTGCTCCGCATATCTTCCAACGAAGTTAGCATGCAACTGCCACATACCAGACTTGGCATCAACACCATGCATTTCAGCAGCGGAACGAAGCATCTTTTCGTTCTTCCACTCACCGAGATACTCACCAGCTAGTGAGTTTAGATTGTAATACCTTCTGTTCTCATTGAGCACAGGGGCAGCTATCATAGTATCGATAATTTTACCCTGCACCTCTATGCCAGCCCACCGTAGCCAACCAAGATCATACATAGCGTTATGCATAACCTTCTCAATGTTCGGTGTTTCAAGCTGCTTCTTTAACCAGTTGATAACAATCTTTTCCGGCATATTTCCACCAGCCTCGTGGCGGATAGGAAAGTAACCAACGAAGTCTCCTGCCGCTACAGCAAAACCAATGACGTAGCCATCGTTCCTACACCATCCCGGTCCCAGTGTAGTCAGATTTGGATCTCTGGTTTCCAAGTCAATCGCTATGCGCTCACAGTTTGTAAGGTCAGGCAGTGACGACGGAGGTGCCCACTCTTCTTCTTCATCAAATAAATCAGTCTTCATCTATCCGCTCCAAAGCATCTATGGGGTGTTGTGTCCACACAAATATAGGTGTTCCTTTACCTACATAAGCACCGGATACGTTAAACGAAAAGTATTCCACTGCTTCCTCGTGAGTCATGTCATGTTCTTCTACAAGGATCTCAATACATTTCGCAGCATCATATGCCAAGACGTTATCGTCCCCGCATCTTTCAGCTATACCTATTATAGCATTATCAAAGCCATCAGCTATCATCGCAGTCATTTATAATCTCTCCTCCAAGTGCAGCATAACCTATGATATCTACCCACGAGTCATCCTTAGACATGTCCTCGGCTAATCTAGCCAGTTTCAGTCCAATCATGCAAGCGACCACCTGTTCTGGTGTTACACACCTACCGAGCACAACACTCCATATGGTTGCTATACGCTCGTGGTTGAACTTAGCTGGTCCATACTCCTTGGCCCTCGGACCGTTGATTAGCTCTTCGGCTTTATTAAGAAAGTCTTCTCGTGTTTTCATAGCGGAAATCCATAGTGTGATTGTGATTCAATAATATGTAGTGACTTACGAGCACGAGTCAGCCCGACGTAGAACGTCCGAACTTCGGAGTCCTGATCAAGGCTTTCAGCGCATGCTCTGGATGAGTCTAGTAATAGAGCGACGTTATCCGCCTCGCCACCTTTTGCTTTGTGAATCGTCGATATCTTGATCCTCGGGGTCCCAGTCAAAATAGACTCGCCCATACGACGTACTGATGTAATGTATATTCTCTCCGTCTCGCTCACCCGCAGCACTTCGTACCACGGTGTCTCCTTCGTTGCTGACAGGGAGCACTGGCTCTGAATATCGGTTAGCCTGTAAGTTTGTTCGGGGTCTAAGTTTGCGAGGACTTTCTTGCCAGCCTTTGTAATTATGGTTGGCGTTAATAAGGTGGACAGCTTCTTCAACTCTTGTGCAGACAGTTCCTGATCCTTGCATAGTTTTAACCATACCTCGATACCTGTTAATACATTTGGAGAAATGGACCAACCGGAACCTTCACGCCAGTACAGGAACCCTTGTTCTTTGAGGTCACTTGCGATTCTGTTGGCGATGTAATTGGTACGAGCAAGGATTAGCCAC
>CENX01034557.1_pt1 | contig 12008 bp, 11 predicted proteins | sample 361321 | NCBI WGS metagenome assembly CENX01 (sample SAMEA2619678, study PRJEB7988) | marine metagenome | isolation source: saline water (ENVO:00002010), including | reverse complement strand
ATCTCAGGCGATCATATTAATACACAATACGCAGCTACAGTCAATATAAATAAGCTTGAAATCTCATCAAAAAGTGACTTGTATGGTGCCGGGTTGGTAAGATTAAAACCAAAATGGAACAAAGGTTAATTTTGAAATTATATTTTGTTGATTTAATAAAAACATTATTATTTATACTAATAGGTTTATTAATTAAAATTTTAAATTTTTTTAAGACAGTTTATGTTTTTCCAAAAAGAAAAAGAAATAATGATACTATAACAATCAACATAATAAGTAAACAAAATCAGGAATTAAATGTACCATCATCAGATTATTTTTTTTCGATGAAATTATTTAAAAAAAACCCAAATATTTTTTTTGAACCATATCATTTAAGTTCAATTAAATTAATTGAACTTAAGTTTAAAAATTTTACTAAAATGCCAGAGATAAGAAAATTTATTGAAAAAATTAATTTTAATAATATTCTTTTCACAAAAAAGAATCTTAGAACTAAATTGATAAGAATTTTTTTATAATTTTTTTTAACTAATGGAAATTTAAATCTTTAAAAGATTAAAATAAGTGCTCTTTTAATTATAAATCCCAAAAAATGATTATTTCAGTAAAAATTTAAAAATGAATATATTGATTTTGCATAATATGGGACATCCTGATAGCTGGATAAATAATATCTCCGATTTAGAATTAAGTTTTTATAATTATTTTCCAAATAATAATTATATCATCCATAATGCTTGTTTAGATCCACCTGAATTTTTAAAGGAATTTGAATTTGACGTTATAATATTGAATTCTAGTTTTCTAGGAATGATTTTTCATAAATCAACTTATGAACGTATTATTGAAAATTATTCATTTATTAAAAATTTATCATCATTCAAAATAGCTTTACCTCAAGATGACTATTATTGTAACGATGAATTAAACGAATTATTAAATGAATTTAGAATAAATTTAACATTATCACCTTTTTATCATTTTAAAGACACTCTTCATAAAAAATATTTGCAAAATGGTGGTGAAATATTACCATGTTATACTGGATATATTACACCTGATTTGATAAGCCTTACATCAAAAATTAAATCTTTAAAAAATAGAAAGTTTGATGTTATTTATAAAGCTTCAGGTTCTCCTACTTTTCCTAATAATATGGCGCAATTGAAAGCTGATCTCGGTAAAATTTTTTTAAATGATTTCCAAAATTATAGAATGAGAGTCGATGTTGATTCAAAAAAATTTTATTTTAATGAGGATTGGATTAATTACTTGATGAACGGAAGAATTGTTTTAGGATCTAATAGTGGTTCAAGTGAGATAATATCAAATTTAAGTATTGTTGAAAAACTTAATGCATATAAATTAGATCATGGTTGTAATAATGAAGAAGTAATTAAAGTTTTGCTTGAAGAAAAAAATAAAAACCTAAGAATGACTTGTTTGTCTCCAAGAAACTTTGAAGCAGCACTTACTATGACAGCTCAATTATTAGTTCCAGGTGAATATGGAGATATTCTTGAACCTTACGAAGATTTTTTCCCGTATAATAATGATAAAAATAGCATTTTAGAGTTTATAAATGATAAAAAACTTCAAAAAAAAATAGCTAAAAACTGTAAAGAGAAAATATTGAGTATCAAGGAATTAAGAATTGATTATTTTTTAAAAACAATTTTAGATAAAATTAATAAAACTGAAAATATTAATAGTAAAAAATTTGAAACTTTAAAAGAAAAGTACAACAATAAAATGGAAACTTTATATATTGAATATTTTACTAATTTTAGTTTTTATAAAATTGATAAGTTTTTTTGTGATTTACACAGTAATAACTTTCCATTAAAAACTAATAAAAGTTCAAAATTAGTATCAAGAATTATAGGTTATTTAAATAATTATGAAAAAAGATTATGGGAATTTATTAATGAAAAAGTTTATCCTTTTTTAAAACAAAGAATTAGCAAAAAAATACAAAAAAATACAAATTATTTTATTAAATGAAGACTAAATCAGTTCTTATAATCTCACTAACACCTGTTTTTTCAGAACCGCGAGTTCTTAGACAGGCAAATTTATTTTACCAAAATGGTATGAACGTCATCATTGCAGGTTATGAAGGAAAAGATAAAAAGATAAATCATTATAAATTTATCGATTTAAACCCAAAATCTAATTTGACTATTAAGGATATCAAGAGTTCTGCTTCGGAAAATAATATATCATCTAAATTACCTTTTCCATTTGATAATATTTATAAAGCATTTAAATATAAAAAAGAACATAAATTTTTGAAATATTTACCAAATTTTTTAGATCCTTTTATTTTTTTAAAGTTTTTTTATGATAATTTTTTCTTAAGGCCTATAGGAAGATTAAAATATGAAAGAAAAAGATTGAGGACCTTTATTTTGATATTTTTCTCTGATCATAAAAAAAACTATTTAAATAGATATTGGGATGAAAATAGATATGGTAAAATATATGATTTGTTAAAAGATATTAGAGTAGATTTTATTTTTACTCATGATTATTTTACTACACCAATAGCTTATAAATTAGCAAAAAAGAATAATTCAAAGTATTTTGTTGATGTTCATGAACATGCTTTATCTCAAAAAAACTCAACAGATTTTTTTTCAAATTTAAAAATTAAAATTTTTCAAAACTCTTATATAAAAAATATTGAAAATGAATTTTACATAAAGTCGAATGGTATTTCAACTGTGAGTGATGGTTTAAACTCAATATTAAGAGATCAATATCCAAAAATTAAAAATTTAATAACAGTTAGAAGCACCCCATTTTATGAAAAGCATGAACCTAAAATTTTAAATTCTGAATCAAGGATCGAAATGTTATACCATGGAATATTGGCTCCAGGAAGAGGATTAGAAACATATATAAAAATCATGAACTTTTTACCTGAAAAATACTATTTGAAGATTAGAGGAAGTGGTCCTTCAGATTATATTAATTCATTAAACCAGTTAATTAATTCATTTAATCTATCAAAAAAAATAAAAATTGTTGAACCAGTTGATTTCAATAAAATTGTTTTTGAAGCTAATAAATCAGATATTGGATTATTAATCATGAAAAACACTGGAATGCAAAAAACAATTAATCTTTCAAATAAATTTTTTGAATATATTATGTCAGGAATAATGCTTTGTGTTTCAAATTATCCAGATATGGCAAAAATAGTAAATGAAAATTCATTAGGTTTATTAATTGATGATGATGAAAATGATCCAAAAAAAATTGCAGAATTAATTTCAAAAATTTCTTACGAAAAAATTAATTTTTTCAAGATAAATTCAATTAAAACAGCAAAAATTCTATCTTGGGAAAATGAAAGTAAAAAATTATTAAAATTTATTAATAATTAAAATTTATAATGAATGTAACAATAGTAGATTATAAAGTAGGAAATATAGGTTCTTTAATTTCGATGTTATCAAGGCTTAATATTAAGGCCAAAGCTTCATCAGATGCAGATTATATTTTAGATTCATCTGCTATTATTTTACCAGGTGTTGGAGCTTATGATAGAGCTATGAATAGTTTAAAAAAGTTGAATTTAATTAAAGTTTTAAACGAGTGTGTATATGATAAAAATATTCCTGTTTTAGGTATTTGTTTAGGAGCTCAAATTCTTGGTAAATCAAGTGAAGAGGGTGAAGAAAAAGGTTTAGGTTTTATTGATATGGAAGTGATAAAATTTCAAAATAAAAATTTATCAATACCACATATGGGTTGGAATTATGTTAAACCTATAAGAAAATCAAAAATTTTTAAAAATTTAGATTCTGATAGACGATTTTATTTTGTTCATTCATATTATTTTAAACCTAAAGATAAAAATAATATTGAATCATTTTCAAATTATGGTGATGATTTTGTTTCTGCAGTATCAAAAAACAATGTTTATGGTGTTCAATTTCACCCAGAAAAAAGTCATAGGTTTGGACTCCAACTTTTGAAAGACTTTTTTTATGAATAAAAGAATAATTCCAGTATTACTTCTTAAAGATAATGTACTATACAAAACGGAAAAATTTAAAAAACCTAAATACATTGGTGATCCAATAAATGCAGTTAAAATTTTTAGTGAAAAAGAATCTGACGAAATTGCTTTTTTGGATATTGATGCATCAAAAAAAAATAAGGAACCTAATTATAGTTTTATAAAAGATGTTTCTTCAGAAGCTTTCATGCCTTTTTCATATGGTGGAGGAATAAAAAATCTTTTTCAAGCTGAAAAAATTTTAAATTCTGGATGTGAAAAATTAATTATAAACAATTCTTTTTTAAAAAACTCTGATTTAGCACGTACTCTAATTAAAGAATTCGGTTCTTCAACAGTTGTATGTTGTGTCGATGTAAAAAAAAATTTTTTTGGAACGCATAAAATTTTCTCACACGTAAAAAAAAGAATTATATCTGAATCTTTTGATGAATATTTAGTTAGATGTGCTGATACAGGTTTTGGAGAAGTTATTATTCAAAGTGTTGATAATGATGGTATGAGAAATGGATATGATTTGAATTTAGTTGAAAGAACTCGAAAATATTTATCTTGTCAACTTGTTTCATTAGGTGGTGCTGGTCAAATATCTGATTTAAAAAAAATAATAAAAGTTGGTGCTGATGCAGCAGCAGCAGGTTCTTTTTTTTCTTTTCATGGCAAATATAAAGCAGTTTTAATTTCTTATCCAACATATAATGAAATTAAACAAATTTCTTCTTAAATTATCTTCTGAGATAATGAATAATTCCTCAAAACTTATTAAAAATTTACAAATATGTAACACATGTATAATGGATACATCTGATGAAGATATATCATTTGATGAAACAGGTCAATGTAGTCATTGTATTTCATTTTATAATAGTTTAAAAAAAAATTGGACTCCTGGTACTAAAGAAGTTTTAAAAGAACTTGATGATATAGTTGTTTCAATGAAAGAGAAACAAAAAAATCAAGAATATGATGCAATAATTGGTTTGAGTGGAGGTGTAGACAGTTCTTATTTGGCTTATTGGGCGAGAAAAGAAGCTAATCTAAGATTATTAGCTGTTCATGTTGATGCAGGTTGGAATTCGGATTTGGCGGTAAGAAATATTGAGGAGATAGTAAAAAAATTAGATATCCAATTATTTACTGAGGTTGTTGATTGGGAGGCAATAAAAGACGTTCAAACAGCTTTTTTTAAAGCCGGTGTAGCAAACCAAGACACTCCACAAGACCATGCTTTTTTTTCAGTTTTATATTCATTTGCTGAAAAAAATAATATCAAATATGTTATAAACGGTAACAATTATACTTCAGAATCTGTTTTACCAGTAGCATGGGGTCATGATGCTATGGATTCAGTCCACATGAAAGATATTTGTAGACAATATGGTGGTAAAAAATGGAAAAAATTTCCTTTTGTTTCAACTTTTAAATACCATGTTTTCATTCCAAGAATCCGTAAAATGCAAATTATATCTCCTCTCAATTATATTGATTATAAGAAGATGGATGCAATTAAAGTCCTTGAAGAAAAATTAAATTGGCAATATTATGGCGGTAAACATTATGAATCTCGTTTTACAAAATTTTTTCAAAGTTATTGGTTACCCAAAAAATTTGGATATGATAAAAGAAAAGCTCATTTCTCAAGTTTAATTTTAAGTGAAGAAATTACTAGAGATGAAGCTCTTGATGAGATGAAGAAAAATTCATATGATGAATCAACAATTGAACAGGATATTGATTACATTTGTAAAAAATTAGATGTTAGAAAAGAAGATTTTATTAGTTGGATGAATGAACCTAATAAAAAATTTAGTGATTACAAAAATAATGTTTTCATAAAAAAGTTAATCTATAGTTTCATAATAGAATTTTCAAATTTAAAAAGTAGGGTTAATATATTTAGTAAAATAAAATATATTCTTGCGAGGATAAAATATATATCATTGAAGATATTATCAAAATTAAAAAATTAACTTTTTTAATTTATTGTTTTTAGTAAATAAGCTAATAAAAATCAAGAATAATTCATAAAATGAATTTTAATTATGATGCGGTTATAATGTTAACTTTTTCAATATGGAAAAAGGAAGCTAGAAGTAATAGGTATCATTATGCTGCAAGATTCTCAAAATTATGTCCAGTTTATTTTTTTCAATTTGATTTAAAATTTAGAGATAACTATTTTGAGAAAATTAAAAACTCAAACATAATAATAGTACATTGTAACAAAAAATATATTCTTTCTAATCATCAACACAAGTTATTAAATATTCTTAAAAAAATAAAATCTGAAAAACCTTTATTATGGATTTATAATTATTTGCTTGATAATATTATAAAAAATTTTAAGTCCGATATGAAAATTTTTCATGCAACTGAGGATTTTTTTTGTAGTGATTTATTTTTTAAACCTCCAAATATCGATAAATTGAAAAAAGTATTGCGAGATATAGATTTATTGGTGTCTTGTTCCGAAGGAGTAAATAATAGCTACATTAAACACGGTAAATATTCTGGAGAATCAATAATTTTAACAAATGGTGTTGACTATGATTTTTATGCTCCAAAAATTGAGGATGTTAAACAAGTTATTCAAAATAGAAAAAATAACATTATATTTTACCAAGGTGGGATAAACGATAGATTAAATATGAAATTATTATATGATTTGATATATAAATTAAGTGATATGGAATTTCATTTTTTTGGAAGATCAAATTTTAATGACTTAGAAAATAAAAAGATATGGAAAACTTTTTTTAAATTTAAAAATTTCAAATATCACAAATTTAAATCTGTTGAAGAATTAAGAAGTTTTGGTTATAAAGCTACGTTGGGTATAATGCCATTTGCAAAAACAAAATATACTGTTGAGAGTGCTTTTCCATTAAAATCTTTTGAATATTTAGCTTGTGGATTGCCAGTAGTTTCAATTGAAATAAATTCTTTGAAAAAATTTGAAAAATTTTTCTTTTTTGCGAACGACGCCAAGGAATTTGAAAAGCAAATTTTAACCGCCAAGACAAAATCAAAAAATTATGATTTTTTTATTGAAAAAATTAATCTTGCAAAAAAAATGGATTACAATTCTTTTTTTTCAAAATTAATTTCTAATCTTAATTAGTTAGGAGTTCATGATGTGTGGAATTTCTGGAATATTTAATATGAATTTTCAAGAACTTGATGCTCCTGAAAAAAAAATTAAGACAATGATAAAATTGTTATCCCATAGAGGACCAGATTTTCATAATCATTGGATTCATCCTAATAAATTTGTTGGATTTGGACATAATCGATTATCTATTATTGATTTATCTGATAATGCAAATCAACCTATGGAAGGTATAGATAATAATTTGATTACCTATAATGGTGAAATTTATAATTATAAAGAAATAAGGTCATCATTAAATAATGATTGGAATTTTAAAACAAACTCTGATACAGAATGTATTTTAAGTGCTTATTCAAAATATGGAGTAAAATGTTTAGATAATCTAAGAGGAATGTTTTCATTCTCTATATGGAATCCAAATAAAAACGAATTATTTTGTGCTAGAGACAGATTTGGAATTAAACCATTTTATTATTTCATTAAAGATAATGTATTTTACTTTGCTTCAGAAGCAAAAGCATTATTACCTTTTGTTGATAGCATACAAACAAATAAAAAAGCTTTTGCTGAATATTTAACATACCAATATACAATTGGTGAAACAACTTTATTTAAAGGTATAAAAAAACTTCTACCTGGCCATGCTATTTTAATTAAAAATAATTCGATAAAAATTTGGAAATATTGGGATGTGAAATACAATGTTGATTTTAATTTAAGTTCTGAATTTTGTTATGAAAAATTAAATAATTTAATGAATGAATCTATAAAATATCATTTAATTGGTGATGTTGAAATTGGAAGTTATGTCTCAGGTGGAATTGATTCAAGTCTATTGTTAAATCTTGCAACTAAATCAAATCAAAAACCATTAAAAGGTTTTCATGGTTTTTTTTCAAATTATAAAGACTATGATGAAAGTCATTATGCAAAGAAAGCTACAGAACTTATTAATGGAGAATTATTTACTTTAGATATTAGTAGTAACGATTTTAGTAATAATATTGAAAAAATAATTTATTATCTTGATTTCCCTACAGCTGGACCTGGATCTTTCCCTCAATATATGGTATCAAAACTTGCATCAGAACATTTGAAGGTTGTAATTGGAGGCCAAGGGGGAGATGAAATTTTTGGTGGCTATGCGAGATATGTGATTGGTTATCTCGAGCAATGTTTATTAGCTGCAATTGACGGTAGTTACAAAAATGGTAATTATATTGTAACTCTTGAATCAATAATACCAAATTTAGGTATTTTAAAAGAGTATAAACCTTTAATTAAAAGTTTTTGGAGTCAAGGGTTGTTTGATTCAATGGATGAAAGGTATTTTAGTTTGATTGATAGATCAAAAACTTTATCAAATGAAATTAATTGGAATGAACTTGATAAAAGTAAAGTTTTTGAGAATTTCAAGAATATTTTCAACAATAAAAATAATGTACAAAAAGAAGCGTACTTTGATAAAATGACACATTTTGATTTTAAAAGTTTACTCCCCGCATTATTACATGTTGAAGATAGGATGAGTATGGCGCATGGTTTAGAAAGTAGAGTTCCTTTTCTTGATCATGAAATAGTAGAGTTTGTTGCAACAATTCCAGCAAATATTAAATTTGAAAATGGTAAAATGAAGAATTTATTAAAGAAAACATTTGCTAATTCCATTCCTGTTGATATATTAAATAGAAGAGATAAAATGGGGTTTCCAGTTCCACTAAAAGAATGGTTTAATTCATCTCTTCAAAATTTTGTAATTGATAATTTAAATAATTTAAAAATGAAAAATAGACCATTTATTAATTCAAAAACAATTAACTTAGATAAACTTGTTGACAATCAATTTTCAAGAAAAACATGGGCATTGCTATCCTTAGAATTATGGTATCAACAATTTCATGATAATGAACAAAAATTTAAAAAAATGATTAATTAGGGAAATAATATTTAGTGAAAGTATTTTTTTTTGGTGATTCAATTTGTTATGGTCAAGGTATTTCCCTGCATAAAGGTTGGATACCTAAAATTTCATCAGCTTTTGAAGAAAATAATTTAGATGTTTTAGTAGCAAATTCAGCAGTAAATGGTAGAACGACAAGGCAAGCATTAGAGACAATGCCATTTGAAATCCAAAATTACAAGCCAGAAATTTTAATTGTTCAATTCGGTATGAATGATTGTAACTATTGGGTTTCAGATAGAGGTCTACCAAGGGTAAGTAAAAAAAGCTTCCAAGGAAATTTAGAAGAAATTATTGAAAGAGGTTTTAATTTTGGTTGTAAAAAAATCTTTCTAAATACAAATCATCCAACACTAAAAAATGAAAAATTGCCTTTCAATAATGTTTCATTTTCTTATCAAGAAAGCAATGAACAATATAATGAACTAATTAGAGAATCAGCTTTAAGTTTTAGTAAAAATGTAATTTTAAACGATATAGAAAAAGTTTTCTTAAAAAAATGTAAAGATAAAGAATATAAATTATCAAACTTATTATTAACTGATAAGCTTCATTTAAGCGAAAAAGGACACGAAGTATATTTTAATACAATTTTTTTAAAAATTTTTAATGAATTAAAAAAGATTAAATAAAAAAATGAAATATAGAATATTATTTTTAGGACAAAAACCACTTGGAGAAAAATGTTATAGTTTATTATTTAAATCACAATCAAAAAATATCAAAATTAAAACTGTTGTTTCTAATAAAAAAAAAAGTAATTGGTGGAAATCAAACTATATTTATGAAAGTTCTAAAAAAAATAATATAAAATTTATTTCTAATGAAAAAAGAAATGAAAATCAAATAATTCATTTGATAAAAGAAAATAAAATTAACTTAATTATTTCTGTTCAACATTGTTGGATATTCTCAGATAAAATATTAAAAATTATAAATGAAAATGCTTATAATTTACACAATGCCAAATTACCAGATTATAAAGGTTATAATACAATTAATCATGCTATATTAAAAAATGATTCAACATATTCATCAACAATTCATAAGATTGATAAAAAAGTTGACTCAGGTGATATTGTTTTTGAAAAATCTTGTGAAATTAATGAAGATGAAACGGCATTATCATTGCACAAGAAATCTTTAGAATTATCAATTTTAATTTTTAAAGAATTTATTGAATTTTTAAAAGGAAAGAAAAAAATTTATCCTGTTAAAATAAATGAGGAGGGAAAATTCTATTCTAAAAATTCTTTAGATAATCATAGAATGATTAAAGAAATTGATAATATTATTGAAATTGATAGAAAAGCTAGAGCATTCTACTTTCCTCCATTTGAACCCGCGTATTTTATGATTAAAAAAAGAAAATTTCATGTTTTGCCTGATTTAAGTGAAAAGTTTTAATAAATATTTTAAATATTAAAGGAGTAAATAATTAAAATGAAAGTTTTTATTACTGGTGGATTGGGTCAAATTGGATCTCATATAGCAGAATTATTTCTTGAAAGAGGTGATAAAGTTCATGTGATTGATAATCTGGCTACTGGTAGAATTGAACATTTACAAGAACATAAAAATCTCCAAATTACAATTGATACAATTGCCAATAAAAAGCTAGTTGATGAATTATTTAAAAGTTTTCAACCAAATATTGTAATTCATACAGCAGCATCATATAAAGATCCAAATGATTGGTATAATGACACATTAACAAATTGTGTTGGTGGATCGAATATAATATCAGCTTCTATTCGGCACAATATTAATAGATTCATATATTTTCAAACATCATTATGTTATGGTTTAAAACCTATTGAACAACCTATAACATTAAATCATCCTATATTACCTGCAACTACAAGTTATTCAATTACAAAAACTTCAAATGAGAATTTTTTACAAATTTCTGGATTAGATTATGTCACATTTAGGTTAGCAAATGTAATTGGCCCAAGAAATGTAGCTGGACCTTTACCGATCTTTTATCAAAGATTAAAAGATCGCAAAAAATGTTTTATTACTAAATCTAGAAGAGATTTTGTGTTTGTAAAAGATTTAGCAAAAGTAGTTATCAAAGCATGTGAAGGTTACGGAAGTGGAACTTATCATTTTTCATCAGGTAAAGATGTTTCTATAAAAGAATTATATGATGAAGTTGTTAACTCAATGAATTTTGAAGTTTATCCTGAGCCAGAGATAAGAGAGATAGGAAATGACGATGTCTTTTCTATTTTATTAGATCCATCAAAAACTTTTGAGGATTTTGGTGAAATTAAATTTTCATCTTTGGAAGATACTGTCTCGTCTGCAATCAATTATTTTTATGAATATGGTACGCTGGGTGAATACACTCATTTAAAATTAAAAAAATGAGTAGAATTTTTATTACTGGTGGAGCTGGATGTTTAGGTTCAAACCTTTTTGAAAAATATATTCTTGAGGGTCATGAAATTTGTTTAATAGACAATTTTATTACTGGTAAGAAAGAAGTAGTTCCAAAATTAGATAATCTTAAATTAATTGAAGGCTCTATAAGCGATTTTGATTTATTGAAATCATCAATAGAAAACTTTAAACCTGAGTATATTATTCATAGTGCGGCTTCTTATAAAGACCCAAAAAATTTTGCTGAAGATGTTAGGACTAATATTAAGGGTACAATTAACCTTATTGAAATTTCTCTTCTAAATAATATAAAAAAAATTATTAATTTTCAAACATCATTATGTTACGGAAAGCCTAAAGAATTACCTATTCCAATCAATCATTCAGTTGATCCATTTACAAGTTATGGAATTACAAAAACAGCAGGTGAAAATTTTTTATTTTTATCTGAATTACCTGTTATTTCACTAAGATTAGCAAATATTTGTGGTCCTAGGTTAGCAATTGGTCCAATA
>CENX01068697.1_pt1 | contig 12028 bp, 7 predicted proteins | sample 361321 | NCBI WGS metagenome assembly CENX01 (sample SAMEA2619678, study PRJEB7988) | marine metagenome | isolation source: saline water (ENVO:00002010), including | reverse complement strand
CTTTCAATACTCATATTGCATAAGGTCATGCGTCCCTCCATGGTTAATCCTTCTATTGCACTTCCAGCATATTCTATAAAATGTCCCGTGCCTCCACTCGTTGATATTTGTGATATAATATAAAGCGCAATGTCTTTGGCCGTTACTCCCTTACTCAAAACGCCATCAATTTTTATTCTCATCTTCTTCGGCTTAAGCTGCATAATACATTGAGTAGCTAATACCATTTCAACCTCACTCGTGCCAATACCAAATGCAACACAACCGAAAGCTCCGTGCGTCGAAGTATGGCTATCGCCACAAACAATGGTCATCCCGGGCTGGGTAAGTCCTAGTTCAGGACCAATTACATGAACTATCCCCTGCCATTTATGATTTAAACCATACAAGGGAATATTGTGATTCTTACAATTCTTCATCAACATAAGAACTTGATTTCTAGACAAAGCATCTTGAATACTCAAATGTTGATTTTGTGTCGGAATATTATGATCGGGAGTTGCCGTCGTTTTTTGAGGATTTACAACATTCAAGCCGCGTTTTTCTAAACCTAGAAAAGCCACTGGACTAGTTACCTCATGAATATAATGCCTATCAATATACAAAACTGTAGGTCCATTTTCAATAACCTTAACGGTATGATTATCCCATATTTTATCAAAAAGTGTCGTGGGTTGACTCATAGATACATTCTTAAAATTCGTTTACTTTAATCATATTAAATTGCAGTGGTCCCATTTTATTTACGGCATCCAAATATGCCTCTATGGAAGCAGTTATTAAATCTTGGTGTGCCGCAAACCCATGAAACATTTTTCCTCCTTCATTCTTTAGTTGAACATGAACTTTTCCTAAGGCTAGGGTCGTTCGACTAAATGCCTGAATCAAAATTTCATCGATCACCTCATTTTTATTAATTATAGACCTTATCGCGTTCAGAGCTGCATCAATACCACCTACACCGGTACCAGTCGCTTTCATTTTTTCTCCTAAAATATCTAACCTTACCACGGCATGTGGTATCAAATCTTTTCCGGTCTTAACCTCTAGGAAATCAAGCCTAATATGCTCTTTATTACCGTGAACTTTACCCATAAGGTTTTCAAGATCTTCATCTGAAATTTCTTTCTGGGTATCGGCAATTTTAAGGAAATGCTCATATATTTCATCTATCTTATCCTCATCAAGGGAATAACCTAAAATACTCAGACGATGTCTCAAAGCCGCTCTACCACTTCTGGCTGATAAAAGTATAGACGATTCTTGAACACCAACCTCTACAGGATCAATTATTTCATAATTTTCACGGAGTTTAAGAACACCATCTTGGTGTATTCCTGACGAATGGGCAAAAGCATTTCTACCTACTATAGCTTTGTTGGGCTGAACCGGCATATTCATCAAGTTAGAAACGAGCCTACTAGTTTTATAAATATTCTTAGTATTAATATTAGTTTCAATATTGAGCGATTTGTGACTTTTGAACGTCATAACTACTTCTTCTAAACTGGTATTACCTGCACGCTCTCCAATGCCATTCATCGTGACCTCAACCTGTCTTGCACCATTAGTCACGCCCATGATCGAATTGGCAGTAGCCATACCCAAATCATTATGACAATGTGTAGAAATAATGGCTTTATCTATTCCTTTCACATGCTCCATCAAATACTTGATTTTCGCACCATACATTTCTGGTAAGCAATATCCAGTAGTATCTGGAATATTGATTACCGTAGCTCCCGCAGCGATCACCGCTTCTACCACTCTTGCTAAATACTCATTTTCACTACGTCCCGCGTCTTCAGCATAAAATTCAACATCTTCTACATATTTTTTGGCATATCTAACCGCATCGATAGCGCGTTCAAGTACTTTTCCCTCTGTAGACATCAATTTATGATAAATATGGAAAAAAGAAGTACCTATGCCTGTGTGAATCCGCTTTCTTTTGGCATATTTTAAAGCCTCCGCAGCCACTTCAATATCCTTCTCAACAGCCCTGGTTAAGGCACAAATAATTGGTCTTGAAGTAGCCTTAGATAGATCACGAACTGAATTAAAATCGCCAGGACTAGAAATAGGAAAACCAGCCTCAATAATATCTACACCTAACTCTTCAAGCGCCTTAGCCACTATGATTTTTTCTTCAGTGTTTAGTTTACAACCGGGTACTTGTTCACCATCTCGAAGAGTTGTATCAAAAATGTATAGTTGATCGGCCACGGCAAGCGAAGTTAAAAAAAAATAATTATTTGTTCTCTGGTCTTAGTTTTCTAACAGTAGCACCTGTTCGCCACATTTCAGATTCCCTTAATTCATTAAGCTCTTTTTCAAGCCCCTCTCTATAAGTTATTTTCTGATTTGCTTCAATAGTAATTTTAGCTTCATTTCCAGTAGCTACACTTTCATAAAGTTCTTCAAAAACTGGTGCTGCAGCATCTCTAAATTTTTTCCACCAATCCAAAGCACCTCTTTGGGCAGTGGTAGAGCAATTTGCATACATCCAATCCATTCCATTTTCAGCTACCAATGGGTACAATGATTGTGTTGCCTCCTCCACAGTCTCGTTAAATGCTTCAGAGGGTGAATGTCCCTTTTTACGCAATAAATCATATTGTGCCGCAAATAATCCTTGAATGGCACCCATCAAACTTCCTCGCTCTCCAGTCAGATCGCTGTACACCTCACTTTTGAAATTAGTTTCAAAAAGATAACCTGATCCTACACCTATACCAAGCGATATCACCCGTTCTCGCGCCCTACCCGTCGCATCTTGATGGACTGCAAAAGATGAATTCAACCCTTTTCCAGCTACAAATAATCTTCTCAATGACGTACCTGAGCCCTTTGGGGCCACTAAAATAACATCGATGTCACTCGGAAGATCAATTCCTGTTTGATCTTTGTAAGTAACGCCGAATCCGTGAGAAAAATAAAGTGCCTTCCCTGAGGTTAAAAAAGGTTTAACCTCAGGCCATTGATCTATTTGCCCAGCATCTGATAACAAATACTGAATAACCGTTCCTTTATCACAAGCTTCCTTGATTTCAAACAATGAGACGCCGGGTTCAAATCCATCAGCGACTGCTTTATCCCATGATTTACTTCCCTTTCTTTGACCTACAATAACATTAAATCCATTATCCCTTAAATTGAGTGCTTGACCTGGACCTTGGACACCATAACCTATTATAGCTATAACTTCATCCTTCATTACTTCTCTTGCGTTTTCCAATGGAAATTCCTCACGAGTCACCACTTCTTCTTCTACACCACCAAAATTAATTTTTGCCATTTGTCTAACTTTTATTTCTAATTAAAAATCTTTAATACTTAACTTATTTGAATTTGAAGCCTCTAAACCTTTGATATAGGCTTCAGTTTTTCTTGTTGACTTCGATACTGCTACACGGCCTGATCGAATAAATTCAAGCAATCCAAAAGGTTCGAGTTTTTGATATAAATCATGAGTTTCTTTTGAATGACCCGTTTTTTCAATTATGATGCATTCCTCTTCGACAACTAAAATACGCGCCCCACTATTTCTTACTAGATCTTCCACTGAATTCCCATTAATAAAAGCTTTTGTAGGTACTTTATAAAGGGCAATTTCTTGATAGAAAATCTGATCTTCTTCATAGACAAACGCACCCAATACATCAATCAGTTTTCTAATTTGTTTAACAATCTTGTCGATCATATTTCTGTTGGTTCTCGTAACTATTGTAAAACGACTTACACCAGCTACCTCTGAATTGGACACATTTAGGCTACTAATATTGATTTTTCGTTTTGTGAAAATAATAGTTAATTGATTGATTAAACCCGCCTTATCCTCAGTAAGTACTGATAAAGTAAAATCTCTAAGTGTTGAAGTAGATTGTATAGGTTTCAAGCTCATGTCAATCTAATCTAATATCAGATACGGAGGCTCCAGATGGCACCATAGGAAATACATTTTCTTCTTTCTCGACCACTACTTCAAGAAGTGCAGGACCATCATAATTCAACCAGTCTCTTATGGCTTGATCGAGGTACTCTCTTTTTTCAACTTTTTGAGCCTTAATACCATAACCTCTAGTTATCATTTGAAAGTCTGGATTGTCGAGCTCAGTAAAAGAATAACGCTTTTCAAAAAACAACTGTTGCCATTGGCGAACCATTCCAAGAAAGTTATTATTTAATATTAAAATCTTTACCGCTAAATCACTCTGCTTTATTGTTCCTAATTCTTGTATGGTCATTTGAAAACCTCCATCTCCAATTATAGCTATGACCATTCTATTCGGTTGGCCCACTTTTGCCCCCATTGCGGCTGGCAATGCAAAACCCATAGTACCCAGACCACCTGAAGTTATACAACTCAATGTTTTTCGAAATTTATAATATCTATTGGCTACCATTTGATGTTGGCCAACATCAGTAACGACAATAGCCTCACCGTCAGTTTCCTCTGATATTCTATTTATCACTTCAGCCATTTTTATTTCACCAGAATCAGGATGTAAATCAGCATCAATTACCTTTTTGAATTCAATCTCATGACATTTATAAAACTCGTTTATCCATCCCTTATGTGTTGAAACATTAACCAAGGGGAGCAATTCCAACAAAGCCTGTTTGGCATCAGAATTAATAGCCACAGTTGTTTTTACATTTTTATCTATCTCAGCAGGATCAATTTCAATATGAATTACCTTGGCTTGTTTGGCATATCGGTCCAAATCTCCGGTGACTCGATCATCGAATCTCATGCCTATGGCAATTAATACGTCACATTCATTAGTCTTAATATTAGGACCATAATTCCCATGCATACCGAGGTAGCCAACATAAAGGGGATGACTGGTTGAAATTCCCGAAAGCCCCATGAGAGTCGCTGCCATTGGGATTCCTGTTTTTTCTGCAAAGCGTATCAATTCATTCTCTGCACCAGAAAGCTGAACACCTTGTCCTACCAGAATATAGGGTTTTTTAGCTTCATTTATCAAATTTGCTGCAGCCTTAAGATCAGACAAAGACGCTTCCGGATAAGGGTGGTAGCTTCGGATTTTCTCACATTTGTCATAAGTGAAATTAAACTCAGCAAATTGAGCATCTTTGGTAATATCGATTAAAACGGGACCTGGACGACCTGTATTAGCAATATAGAAAGCTCGGGCTATAGCATAAGGAATTTCTTCTACTCGGGTCACTTGATAATTCCACTTAGTCACAGGCATAGAAATACCCATTACATCAGTCTCCTGAAAGGCATCTGTTCCTAATAGATGCGAAGGAACTTGTCCAGTAATACAGACAAGGGGCGTCGAATCAATTTGTGCATCTGCAATTCCAGTAATTAAATTGGTAGCCCCGGGACCAGAAGTAGCGAAACAGACTCCTACTTTACCGGTAACGCGAGCCATACCCTGAGCGGCATGTACTGCACCCTGCTCGTGCCGAGTTAAAATATGATTCAATTTATCCTTATAACTAAAGAGTGCATCATAAATAGGCATGATTGCACCTCCCGGATAACCAAAAATAGTCGTAACTCCTTCGGCTATTAAACACTGAAGTAGGGCATCAGAACCATTTACTCTGATCGCCTTTTTAGAAATCTTTTTTTCTGAAACTAAAGTTGATGTATTCATAATTATTGATCTGTAACACAACCCTCAGATGCCGTAGCAACCGAATTGATATATTTTTTTAACACTCCTTTGTTTGCTTTATAATCGGGTTGAACCCAAATTGATTTCCTTTTTTCCAACTCCTCATCAGAAATTTTCAATTCCAATTGATTGCTGATGGAGTCTATCCTAATGATATCTCCGTTTTGCGCAAAAGCCAAAGGTCCCCCCTCTTGCGCCTCTGGGGTAATATGTCCTACTACAAAGCCATGAGAACCACCTGAAAATCTTCCATCTGTTATCAATGCGACATCTTTACCAAGTCCGGCACCCATGACAGCACCGGTAGGCTTTAACATTTCTGGCATACCTGGAGCACCTTTTGGGCCAGAGTACCTGATTACTATAACTTCCCCTTTCTTCACCTCCTCTTTGATACCTTTAATAGCAGCAAATTCATCCTCGTAAATTCTGGCAGGACCCTCAAAAATCTCTCCTTCCTTTCCTGTAATTTTTGCTACAGCACCTGAAGGAGCTAAGTTACCGTATAGAATCTGTAAATGCCCATTCGCTTTTATAGGATTATCGAAAGATACAATTATCTTTTGCTTCTCACTCAAAGATTTTACTACCTCCAAGTTTTCTCCAATACTTTTCCCTGTGACCGTTAAGCAGTCTCCTTGCAAATAACCCAGCTTTAACATCTCTTTTAATACTGCAGGAACTCCTCCGACATAATGTAAATCTTCCATCAAATACGATCCTGAAGGTTTTAAGTCTGCTATAAAAGGAGTGTTATCAGATATTCTTTGAAAATCATCTAAACCAATATGTACATCTACCGATTTAGCCATAGCAATAAGGTGCAACACTGCGTTAGTTGAGCCTCCCAATACCATTACGGTCGCAATTGCGTTTTCAAAAGCGTGCTTTGTCATGATTTGCTTGGGTAGAATATCCTGTATCATTAGATTTTTGATCGCCGCTCCAACTTTCAAGGTTTCTGACTCTTTGTCTAGACTTTCTGCGGGATTAGATGATGAAAAAGGTAGACTCATTCCCAAAGCTTCTATCGCCGAGGACATGGTATTGGCTGTGTACATACCACCGCATGCTCCTGGACCCGGAATTGAATTTTTTATGATACCTTCATAATCTTCTTCTGAGATGCTATTTGATAATTTGGCACCATACGCTTCAAAAGCTGAAACGATATTAAGATCTTTCCCTTTCCATTTTCCAGGCTTAATACTTCCACCATAAACCATTAATCCAGGTCGATTTAATCTTCCCAAGGCCATAATGGCAGCAGGCATGTTCTTATCGCACCCTACAACTGGGACAACAGCATCGTAATACTGCGCGTTGACAACCGTTTCTATTGAGTCTGCTATGATGTCTCGAGAAACTAAGGAATATTTCATACCCTCTGTCCCGTTTGAGATACCATCACTCACTCCAATTGTATTAAAGATCAAACCCACCAAATCAGCTTCCAAAACTCCTTTTTTAACTTGGTGTGCCAAAATATTCAAATGCATATTGCAAGGGTTACCTTCAAAACCCGTACTAACAATACCAACCTGGCCCTTTGACAAGTCTGAGGTAGATAATCCAACTGCATACAACATAGCTTGAGAAGCTGGCTGGCTTGGGTCTTGAGTTATCACTTTACTGTATTTGTTCAATGTGGACATGATTTTAGACAATAGTTAGTCCCTGGTATTCATTAAACATTACTAGCTGACGGTACATCATATAAAGACTGTGCGCGTTAGAATCCTCCCACTCGGCCTTAAAAATTTCACCGTTGATACTACTTATGGTCGATACCTCTGTCGCAGTGCCTGTCAAGAAAGCGTAATCAGCCTTATATATTTCTTCTGGCGTAATTTCTTTTTCGGTAACCTTTATATTCCATTGTTTTGCGAGCTCAATAATTGTTTTACGAGTGATACCATCGTAAGCATAGTCGGTAGTTGGGGTGAAAAGTTCACCATCTTTCTCATAAAAAAGATTAGCCGCTGGACTTTCTGATATATTACCGTTAATATCAAGCATCAAAGCTTCACTATAACCTAATTTTTTGGCCTGGGAAGATGCCAAGATAGAATTTGTATAATTACTGGTAATTTTGGCATTTATTTTATTTGCTAAACCTACGGTTTTAGTATGCTCGGAGATCATAAGATTTAAGGGTTCATTACCCAAATATTTTTTCCACCTCCATGCAGCTATAAAAACATGTACTTTACTATCTGTTGTAAGATCCATATTGGTGTCCATAAAAATTAATGGTCTTACATAGGCATTCACTAACTTATTTTTTTTAAGCAATTTATAGGCAACATTCACAAGCTCATCAACGCCATACGGTATTTCTAGGGTTAATTGACGGCAGGCGACAATCAACCTTTCGAAATGTTCTTTTGCTTTGAAAATATTGCACCCCTCAGCATTTTTATAAGATCTCATTCCATCGAAGGCACCAAAACCATAATGCATAGTTTGACTAAAAAGACTAAAATTTGCCTTTCTTACTTCGATCCAATTACCATCTAAAAATACAATACTATCCTCTTGAAAATACATTTTTTATATAGAGAGAGCCATTCTTATTTATTCGGAATGGCTCTTTTTTATTTATTAAATAAGCCAACTCAGATTTGCATGATTACAATCGTAGGTATGCTAATTAAATTTTTAATTAAAATCGGCACAAACATTTAACAGTTTTAGCCAAATTAACACATCAATGTTCAATAAAGCTAAGTCTAGGTACAAAAATGTTTGAATTTGTATAAACATCCTAATTTTTAATTCAAATTAGTATATAAAATTTTTAACAGCTCAAATTTAATCTAGCTAGAAAAAAAATTAAGTTGTATTCAATTTTTAAATATCTAAAAATACAAAGTGAAGTGGAAATGAACATCCGTATTATGAATGTGAAAAGTGATTCTGACTCTTTCCAACATTGAAATTGATAATTTTTTTTAACAAAACCATTTAATTGAATGATCGTTGGATTTCTTATACTGATTAAAACACAAATTATTTATGGTATTATTTTAAATTTGATAAAAAATAACCTTAAATAATATGATCTATACAAATAATAGCTGTTTGATTAAGGATATATTTAAAATAATTTTTTTTTGGGTTTCCCTCTTCAACCATCTTTTTATTAAATTTCCGTGAAATATTTAAATTTATTAATGTAAAATTGTATGTTAGAATTTTCTGTACACGGTAAAATAGATAATAATTAAAAACTAAAAACAAGGATCAATAAAACCTACGAATCCCTTTCTGCTCATGTTGCTTTGCGAATGCTGTTGCAAAATACGAAGGTCAAGAAGACAGAAATGGTCAATACCACGAGAAAACTGTACAGGAAAGAAAGTATAGGTAAGAAAAAGGAAGAAAAGAAAAGGAGTAGTTAAGAAACTAGAATTTTTACAGTAAACAATAAGAGAGAGCAAGGTTTATTCAAGTAATGTAAACAAGTAACGTAAAAAAGATAATAAAATATTCATTTAGATAAGGGGTTACCTTAATGTCAAACGAAGTATAAATGTTTGTTATATGAAAATGAATATATACAACCAAAAATCATAATTTTTTTAAACAAGTAAATAAATAACAAGAAGAAGAATAAAGTAAAATATAAAATAGAAGAATAAAATAAAAGAAGAAAAACAAATAAAAAATCATTATGAAAAATAAAATTTTAACACCATTCAAGTACTTCACAATGCTGGTGATGGCCTTGAGTTTAACATTTCTCACCAATTGTAGTGATGACGACGACGTCGATAATCCATTGGACGTGGTAGAAACAGAATATGAAAATATTATGGAAACATTGGAAGATCTCGGAGGTTATGACACTCTAATTTATCTACTCGAATCATATCCTATTGACGAAAACGGTACTTTGCTTTCCTCCCTGTTTTCAGATGAAGGCTCTTTTACTCTATTTGCACCTGACAACGATGCTTTTGCGGCATTGTATGCAACGGTGGGAGTAAGTAAAGCTTCTGACGTAAGTCCAGCCATCATCGTCTCATTATTAACCTTTCACGGTGCTGGTTATATCGTAACGGAAATTACCCCAGGAGGAAGTATTGAAACCGTTCAAGGTGAAGCAATCATAGTAAATTTAAACAATCCTGATGCTGATGGTTCAGAGGGATCGCCTGAAGATGGTACGCTCCTCACAGGATCTAACACGAAAGGTATCTTGGTAGCAGATGAGCCCGTTATAGCTTCAAATGGGGTTATTTGGGATGTTGGGACAGTACTTATACCACCCTCCACGGGCGGTTTATTGGCAAGTATTTTAGGTACCAATGCTGCATCATTACTAATAAGCGATATGTTCTCAGAAATGGGTGATGCGCTTCAAGCATCAGAAGTTTTTGCTGTTGTTAATGAGCTTCCAAGTTTAATAGATTTTCTTTCAGATCCAGAGGTAATGTCAACAGTATTTGCAGTACCCAACCAAGTTTTTGAAGCAGCTGGTCTTTCAGCTGATGCCTTCGATGGAGAAGATTGGTATGGAATTCTTTCACACCATGTTGTTAATGCGACAGCAGCACTTGAAGCAACCGATAATGTCTCTCCTACTCTTGATGCTTTATGGTTGACCGGTGGCATATTTGATGATGGAGTGTTTGTAAACGGAATGTTTGAAGTTCCAGATGAAGAAGGCGGAATGACACCTCTACCCCTTTACATTAAATATAAAGCTGAGCTTGCAGGCCAATTTGGAGGCGCCACTGGTGTTCTCATAGATGCTAATTTTGATGCTCTACTCGGGATGAGCGAAGATTCAGCAGGATTTTGGGATGCTGAAGTTTTGATTCCGGATGCTCAAGTGAATGTAAATGGCGTAATCCATGTCATTGCAGGATTTTTATCTCCCATGGGATTAGATGATGAAGATGATGAAGATGAAGGCAATCCCATGGAGGGAACTTGGCACATTGCTCCTATTCCCGGAGCGCTAGCTGTAGGTCCTAATCTCGGTGATTTAGGATGGTGGTCGAACAGTGCTGGTGACATCGAAACAAGAGGATGCCTTTTTGACGATGAATATATATTTGATGAGGGCGAAATGAGTATAAATGAGGACGGCGATGAAATTTGGACTGGAGAATATACAATCATCACTGATGGGTCCACATGGATAGAGCCATGGCAGGGCGTAGATGAGGAGCAATGTGGTGACCCCGTTGCACCGCATGATGAATCAAACGCACCATTTACCTACGAAGTAAATGCTGATGAGGAGACTGTTACACTCTTCGGAGTAGGTGCTTATTTTGGACTTGCAAAAGTTACCAATGAGGGACAACTCGGGGCCGAGTTAGATGCCAGTGACGTCCCTGAATCTATTACTTACACTTATGTAGGAGATGAAGTGGATGAGGAAGATCACCATGCTACGTTCATGGTAGATTACTCTCCCGATGGTGATGGAGTCTGGGTCTTCGTTCTTGAAAACGATGAGTGGCTTGATGAAGATTATGACGATGAGGGTATTGATTTGCCTGGCGATGGACATGGTGGATGGGATGATGAAAATGGACCAATGGTGGGTGCTTGGCAAATTGCTCCCATACCAGCGGCATTGGCTGTAGGCCCTAATGAAAATGATCTTGGTTGGTGGTCTAATAGCGCTGGAGATGTTGATACAAGAGGTTGCCTTTTTGATGATACATATATTTTTAATCCTGGCGAAATGAGTATTAATGAGGATGGAGAAGAGATTTGGACCGGAATGTATGAAATCCTGCATGACGGGGCAACGTGGTTAGAACCATGGCAAGGCGTAGATGAGGAACAATGTGGTGATCCTGTTGCACCCCATGATGTCTCAAATGCACCATTTTCATATGAAATTAATGTAGATGCTCAAACAGTCACCCTAAATGGAACAGGTGCTTACTTTGGGCTTGCGAAAGTAACGAACAATGGACAACTCGGGGCTGAGGTAGATGCCGCTAACGTTCCTGAATCTGTTACCTACACTTACATCGGAGATGACGCAGAAGAAGCAGATGGTCTTGCTACTTTTATGGTAGACTATTCTCCTGATGGTGATGGTGTATGGGTGTTTGTCCTTGAATACCAAGGGCTTCAAACTGGCGGTGGACCAGGTGATGGAACCGGCGGTGGACCAGGTGATGGAACCGGCGGTGGAAATGGTGGTTAAGACTAACATAACCCCTATATACCGGTGATGTGAACGATAAGTATTCACATTAATTTCTAAATTATTAAAAGAAAAGGTTAACGAAATTCGTTAACCTTTTCTTTTTTTCTAATGAATTTCATATCAACCTATAATCTATTTAATAATTAAACCATTACAGCATATCTCTAGTCAATTAAGATCTTCA